>Ga0172373_10000096_pt1 | contig 123833 bp, 130 predicted proteins | sample Lak10m_2_FD_114546 | JGI IMG/M metagenome (GOLD analysis project Ga0172373, IMG submission 114546) | Freshwater microbial communities from Kabuno Bay, South-Kivu, Congo - kab_092012_10m | ecosystem: Environmental > Aquatic > Freshwater > Lake | place: Democratic Republic of the Congo...
CCTCCTCCGCCCGCTGCGCTCGCCCAAGCTCCCGCTCCGCCATTGGCATCGCGAATCCAAGCGTCTTTGACATCAATGATGTTTTGCTTTACTGAATTGGGCGTGGCCGTCCCGATTCCTACACTGCCATTGGGTATTTGCAACGCCGCGCCGTGACCGGAAATTCCCAAAGCGTTGACGGCTAAATTTCCTGCTTTGGATTGCGGGTTCCAGCTGGTATTGATCGGAGCTCCGACATTGCCGTTGGGCGGAGCTAGAGTCGGTTCAGTCCAAGCGCGGACAAATTGAAGGGACAGTCCGACCAGAAGACCAATCGTGACTACTCCCAGCCAGTAGGTGGCTTTTTGCGGGAAGGATTCTTTGTTGTTGATCATTATACTTGTTTAAAAAATAAAAAATTAACTATTTCGGAGCCGGCAAAAAATTTAGAAGTTCTTCGGGAGTTTTTCCGTAGCTTCCAGAAGTTGAATTGCCGGCTTTGGTAATCACGGAACCGTTAGTTACCGTATCGCCAACAGAAACCAAAAGGGTGCTTCCGGCGGGCAAAGCATATTCAACTATATTGCTTTTATCATTTGCTGTTTTGGTTTCTACCTTGACGATTTGCTTGCCATCTTTATTGATGATATCGACAACTTTTCCGGAAACCTTTGAAAGAACGCTCGCCTGACCAGTGTTTGGCGAACCGGCACCCGCAGTTTTCGTTTCCGTCGATGCGGGAGGATCGGGTAATTTCGCTAAAAGCTCGGTGTTTTTCTTTTCAATTTCCGCGACCGAACTTTCCGCCGAATCGCTGTTTCCGGCAGTCGGAGACGGCAAATTATTCAATAGTTCTTCCTGACTGAGAGCGGCAACACCGTTTAATTCTTCAGCGGGAGGCTTTGTGACTGAAGACTTGTTATTATTTTTCCGGACTAAGGAATAGGCCGTACCTAATATCGCCATGACCAAGATGACGGTGATGGTTATGAGAAAAATTTTTATTTTGTGATTGTCCATTTTAATAATTTTATGTTTATGCGTATGAATTATGGAGCCACTTCCCGCCAATTTCCTGACTTGTGAGCTGGACACGCGGGACAGTGCGTATCACTGCAGGTTATCGGCGGAACATGTCCCGTGCAATCCGCTTGCGGACCGATGGCATATCCTCCGCATTTGTCCGTGCCGACGCACGCCCATGGATTGGTCGTCTCTGTTTGGCCGCAGGCGCCGCACGCCGAACCGGACACACAGCTTCCCGGAGTAAAGGTGGGGTTTTCTGACGGATTACAAGCGGAAGCCGTTGAAACCGATCTGCTAAAATCAATCCATCCAAGCTCATCCGACCAGGCATAAGAAGTGGCCGCTCCTTTAGTTACTGTTCCATCGGCATTGAAAGTTATCCCATAAACCACCGGATCTCCGGTTTCGGAGCCAAGTTTTATCCAACCTTGCCACCCGCCGGAATTTGAAGGTATAGGAGAACCACTTTTTGAAAATGCACGAATAATTGGATCTGGGTCTGCTTGAATATAATCATAACAAAAATCTCCTTGATCCGTTGCCGATGTAAACGTTGAATATGAAGGAAACCCACCGCAATCTTCGGAATAATTATACTGATCACAGTCACAACTTGGAACTGAAGGACCATACATAGTCGTTGCTTGACTAAGCAAGTCTTCACCCACTGAAGTATAAGTATAAGAGCCGCCGCCAATTGCCTGAGCAATACTCATGATTCTCGCCCAGCCTTTTAAGTCATTACCGACTCTCCGAGCCGTACAGGTGCCGGATGGACAACCCACTAGATCAGCCGGTTCAAAACTGATCCAGCCGATATTTTCGCTCCATGCATAGCCGGACAGGTTTCCGCCAGCACTTGGAATATTCACTTCATAACCTATACTTCCACCGGCTCCGGCGTTGGTATTTTTCATACTAATCCAACCGACTCCGGTGTTATTGCCAAACCCATTATCCGATCCGCCCCATAGCCAGCTTTCACCGGGCGGCAGAGGAGAAACCGTAAAAACACCGGCGCTATCCGCACCAACATCAAAGAAATCATCATAAAAATTACTAAACCGCCAATACCAAGTGCCGGATGGCACGCCGTTACATGTTCCGGATTGATTGGTAATTGTTGAATTTATACCGGGAAGTTCACATAAAGTCTGAACACCAGATGAAAAGTCAGCTACTGGAGAAATCGCAACTATGCCATTAGTGTTAGAGTCTGAGCAGCCCACGGATGTTGAATAGTAGAAAGTCACGCTATTTCCAGAAACATCCGGAGGTCCTGGAACGTTCGTGCAAACAACCCAGCTCATAAAAGTAGGAAAACAGGTAGCTTGAGCGTTTTTAGAAAGAAGCAAAAATCCTCCTAAAATTGCCGCCACAAAAATCAATTTTGACGTGGCGTTTTTTCTTTTTTTTAAAATTTTCATTTTAAGTAATTTTTTATTTTTATTTAAGAAAATAACACTTAAATAATACCACAAAAACGATGATGAGACAATGCGTATCTGCTTGTGGATAACTCGCGTTTGGAAATATAAATTTTTACTGTTCTTTGTTTTAGTATTTTATGTTTCTGAATACTTGTTATATGATAAAATCATGGCTACATTGGTTTTCAACAAACGCGCCAATTATGACTATAAAATCTCGGATAAATACGAGGCGGGTTTAGTGTTGAGAGGATTTGAAGTAAAAGCCGTAAAGTCGGGACAAATCAGCCTGAAAGAAAGTTTCGTCACCGTTCGCGGAATGGAACTTTTTCTCACCAACGCCCACATCCCGCTTTGGAAGCAGGCCGGAGACGTCAAAAACTACGATCCGACCGGACCGAGAAAGTTGCTTCTCCGCCGGCGGGAAATCAAGCATTTGATTGGAAAAATAAGAATGGAAGGCTTGACACTGGTGCCAATTCGGGTGTACACTAAAAAGCGACTATTGAAGCTTGAATTCGGTATAGGCAAGGGGAAAAAAGAGTTTGATAAGCGAAAGGATATTGCCAAAAAAGAGGCCGGGAGAAGGATCGACAGAGCTTTGAAAAATTATTAGTATGTTTTATGTTTATGTTATAAAGAGTCTGAAGGATGGTAACATTTATGTCGGACACACAAGTAACTTAAAAAAGCGAATAGAACTACATAATTCAGGAAAAGTAACTTCGACAAAAATAAGAAAGCCCTTCGGTTTACTTTATTATGAGGCATGCAATTTATTAAAGGATGCGATACATAGGGAGCATGCCTTAAAAACCGGATTCAGAAGAGCTTATTTAAAAAGAAGATTAAGCGATCTTAATTAGACATTCGCCCATCCGTAGTGTGGCGTTGTCGGGCAGCCCGCCCGCAACGCTTCGCAAGCGAGCTTGCTCGCGTAGCGATGCGGGCGGGGGGATGTTTGGTTTCGACAGATTGTACGTTTAAAATAGGCAAGCCAGGCATGATACTCGCCTGCCAAACGCGTATCAAATGTTATAAGTGCAAACTTCATAACTAAAGCAAAGACCGCGATTGCGCAAGCTTTCGCTCCGTCTTTCGCTCTTGCTCGAGCCTAAGTCCCTTTCCGGGATTGCTTGAGCCATCGGACTATCGACTCCTAATAGATATCCTCCGGTGTCAAACATTAGGATAGAAAATATGATTTTGTTTAAGTTATATTTTTGAAATTAATTTAGACATAGAATAAAAAGTTTTTGTCTGTTCCTTACTTTTTATTCGATCCCCGCCTCGGCGGGAGCCAAAACAGACTAAGCTTGTAGATTAATTTAAACAAACAATTTTGGACGCGAGTTCAATTCTCGCCATCTCCACCACGTAAAATGAAATTCATCTCGAATGAATTTCATCACGTGGTAGCCGCGTGATGAAAAAACTTGAAAAAATTTTTTCATTTTACACGGCACCGTGCATCAAAACAAATATGCATTACGTATATTTATTAGAAAGTTTGCTTGATTTTAGTTGGTATATAGGATATAGTAATGACCTAAAGAAACGTTTTTCTAGCCACAATAAGGGAGGAAAATAAGGCAACAAAAAGCAAGCGGCCTTGGAAGCTGGTATATTACGAAGCATACCGCAGCAGACTGGATGCGAAAAAAAGAGAAAAGTTCCTAAAATCCGGCTCTGGCAGAAAATTTTTAAAAAAACAACTAACACATTATTTGTATAATCAATTAACATAAAATTATTAGACGAGGACCCATAAAAAGATTTGTTCCCCGAAAAGCGCCGCTCGCCAGGATTAACGAGTTTATTCGCGTTTCCGAAGCCAGAATCATTGATGAAGGCGGAACGCAGCTTGGCATCATGAGCGTTACTGAAGCGATCCAAATCGCGCGCAGTCGAGAATTGGACTTGGTAGAAATAGCTCCGATTGCCAAACCGCCGGTTTGCAAGATAATGGACTATGGCAAATATCAATACCAACAATCCAAACAGGATCGCCTTAACAAGGCCAAACAGAAAAAAGTCGAGGTGAAAGGGATCCGCATTGGGATCCGCACCGACACCCACGACTTGGATTTCAAAAAAAACCAGGCGGAAAAATTTCTGCAAAAAGGAGACAAGGTCAAAGCGGAAATAGTTCTCCGCGGCCGGGAAAAGGCCCATCAAGAACTGGCCAGAAAAACCCTGATTGATTTTTTGAAAACCATCGCTGTCCCCTATAAAATGGAGCAGGAAATAAAAAGGTTTCCCGGAGGATTCAACGCGATAATAACCCCGGAATAATTAATTTAATTAAAAAATCAAAGTTCAAAATGCAAAATTAAGGTACTCGCTGCGCTCGTGACTTTTATATTTTATAAATATTCGTCCCGCGCTAGCGGGACACGACAATTCTGACTTTTGAATTTTAAATTTTGATTTTAGCAAAGCGAATATGCCAAAATTAAAGACCAACAAATCAGTTGCCAAAAAAGTGAAACTGACCAAGAAAAGAAAAGTTTTGCGCCGAAAAACCAACCAGAATCATTTCAATTCAAAAGATTCCGGTAAAGTCGGCCAGCGAAAAAGAATGGACGTGACGCTTTTCAAAACGGACGCCCAGAATGTCCTAAAGTCTTTGCCATATAATTAATTTAATTAAAAAATCAAAGTTCAAAATGCAAAATTAAGGTACTCGCTGCGCTCGTGACTTTTATATTTTATAAATATTCGTCCCGCGCTAGCGGGGCACGACAATTTTGACTTTTGAATTTTAAATTTTTATTTTAGCGAAGCAATATGACCAGAGTCAAACGCGGAGTATCGCACGTAAAAAGAAGGAAGAATCTTTTGGAAGACGCCAAAGGTTATCGCTGGAACCGAAAAAATCTTTTCCGCGAAGCCAAACAAGCGGTCATTAAGGCTGGCTCTTATGCCTATCGCGACCGGCGCGCCAAGAAAAGAACGGCCCGGGCGCTTTGGATCACCCGGATCAATATCGCTGGAAGAGATCTGGGAATAAAATACAGCCAGCTGGTGAAACTTTTGGCTGACAAAAAAATTGAAATTGACCGGAAAGTTTTATCCCAAATGGCCGTGGAAAATCCGGAAATTTTCGCCAAATTTATTGAAAAAGTTAACTAGAGAAGTTCTGAAAAACCCCGCCTTTGGCGGGGTTTTTTATTTTCCTTTAAAGATAATCTCTTTCGTCAGCTTCCGAAATGCGTAGAAAGGCAGCCAAATCCAAAGCGTGTGCCGCAACCAATTGTCAATGAAAGTATTGATGTTTCCCGTTTTTAAAAGATCCATCAACAGATAGACGATAAAGAAAAAAAATATCAGGAAAATTATAAGCGGCGCCATTGAATTTTTTGTCGTTATTTATTATTCCCTATTTCATAGATCACATCTTTTTTTTCCACTACTATTCTCCACCCGTTTTCCTCTGCGATTTTTTTCAAATTATAGTTTGGATTAAAAGCAATCGGATTAGCCACAATTTCCAGAACTTTCGCGTCCGATTCAGTATCTCCGATTCCATAAGAGTCATCTAGTGTCAGCCTGTTTTCCGCGACATACTGCCGGACGACCTGATCTTTGTATTTAGGCGGCTCAAAAGTAGCGGCTCCGGTATAAATGTCGTTTTTGTCCAGTTCATAGACTGCCCCGAAAACCGCGTCAAATTTCAAATATTTATTGTACTCTTCGACGATTTCCTGAGGAGAACCGGAAATGGCAATTATAGTGTAGTTGCTTTTTCTGAGTTTTTCAATCAGCTGGCTGGTAAAAACGTATTTCCGATCCTTGAAAAACGGCACAACGATCTGGCTGGCTTTGAGAACATCCTCCTTTTTGCAGCCTTTTATGTTCTCCGCGTAGAGAGCTACTAGTGCTTTTCGGTAATCTTCATAAACGCCTTTATGGTCAAGCCAATCGGTATAATGATTGACCAGCTCATCGCGCACATTTTTTTTGAAAATCTTGAGCCAGGCCAGTTCATTGATCAGCTCAAAGGCCAGATTTTTCCGGAAAATTGTTCCGTCAATGTCAAAAACGGCGATTTTATTTTTCTTTCGGCCCGAGGCCGACCAGCCTTGAGCTGGCATTTTTTCATCACTCATATCAATTCTTTAACAATTCGATCTTTTTGGAAGTTAATTTAGAATCTCAAATATCTGTCCCAATAATCGTAAAGTTCCTTGGTGGCCACCAGGTCGCGGAAACAATAGCGGGCGATGTCAATAAATTTGCCTTTGGCATAAAAATCTCCAACCATTGAACCATCAATACCTTCTTCTTTGGAACTCTTTATTCCGAAAGACTTGGCGTAAAAATCCAGGCTGAATTTGCGCGTCGCGCCGTAAAAAGTCAGCTGTTCCATAAGATCGCAATGATCCTTATAGTCATAACGATAGCCCATCAGATTTTTGGTGGCGCGCACTTTATTGACGGCGCTCCGGAGCATGAGATAGGGTGCGTCAAATCCCCGCCCGTTGAAAGTGATGACTTGATCGTAAGTCTTTACGATTTCCCAAAATTTTTCCAGAATTTCCGCTTCATTTCCAGATTCATACACTATATCGCCCTCTTCCAATTTAGGCGTCTTGGAATTTTTATCCTGAAAAAGCACCGTGCCGCGCATTGTGTCCGGATTGAGCATGCCGATGGCCACAACCTCTCCGGTCATGGGGAAAAGCGACAATTTTTTCTTGGCGTCCTCTTTCTCTTCTTCGGTTTCGCTATATTTCAAAAGGTACTCCTGGCTTTTGGCGTCATAGGAGTCAAAATCAAATCCAACGGTTTCAATGTCAACGATTATTTTAGACATGTTTTAATTATACCAGTTTTAATAAACAATCACAGGCGTGCCGATGTCCGCCCAGTCATAAACCCTTTTGGCCGGACCGACGCCGAGCCGGACGCAGCCATGGGAAACCGGAATGCCAAGATGATTGGCGCCTTCCTTATAACCACCCGGCCATTCCGGCAGTTCGTGAATTCCGACTTTTCCCGATGGCAAAATTGCCATCCAATAGGGCATAAAAAGTCCATAAGCTTTAGACCAGGCCCGGGGAGTTTTATTGGAAATCGCCCAAGTTCCTTTGGGAGTTTCCATTCCTTTTTTCCCGGTGGAGATCAAAAATGAATCCAGCAAATTTCCGTTTTCAAAAATAGACATGACTTGAGCGGACAAATTTATGTCGATGTATTTACCATCCGCCATTTTGGCCGGCGTATGGGCTTTGGCCTGTTCGATTCGGACAGAAAAATTCTTGTCCCAAGTTTGGGGTTTCGGCGGCAAAGTTTCAAAGCTCGATGAATAAATTTCCCGATATTTGTCAGCGGAATCGTTCACATATTTGGCGGAAATCTTGACCACGTATTTTTGGCCTTCTTTCACTGCCCCTTTGGGCAAAAGTTTGAACTGGGTTTTCTCCGGATTATTCTGATAACTGACTTCCGCGGGAGGATCAATGTCAAACTGGATGAAAAAATCTTTGGTGGATCCGGAAAAATCAACCGTCATAGGATCCTCGATGTCTAAGATGATATTTTTAGCTTCAGCTGCCGGATAGAAATTGCTTACCTCGGGATAGGCGACCGTGGAAAATTTGAATTCAGCCGAATTATTCTCCGCAAAAAACTTGTTCTGCCCGGCGCCGAGATTTATCGCATATTCGGTTTCCGGTTTCCAGAATTTTTCCGGAGTAATAATGAGTTTTCGATTGGAATCCGTCCAGTCGATCTTAGCATTAATTTCGGGAATTATTTTTATTTTTCCGTCATAACTCGAAGGGATGGCTGATCCGGAAAAATTGATGACCACTGGCGAACCCGGTGAAATTTCGGCATTTTTTTCTAGTGCAATATCCGTTTGTAAAAAATTCGGACGGCTCCGCATCCCATAAGCCCCCGCCCATCCTCCAAGTGCCGCTAGGACAAAAACCAGCATGATCCGATAAGTCCACGTAAAATGAATTACCCTTTTCATTTGGGTTGTTTTAATTTCTAGTTTTCGACATTTTCATTGAATAGCCTCCTGGCAGTTTCCCAAAGTTCCGGATGATTCTGATTGACTTTGAGCCAATACCACCATTCCGCCCCCCATAGATATATTTCGGGATAATCGACTTTTCTGGCGAATTCGACATTATCTTCCAGTTTTTGCGGATTCATCGATTTAAACTGCTCATCGAGCGGTCCGCTTGTGGTCCAACCCTTGATCCATGGCTCGGCCTGCAGCTCCACCACAATCGCGTTCTCTTGGTGGGCAAATGTTTTTATCAGCCAATGTTTGAAACGGAAAAATCTCGGTCCAATCGGATAGTCGTAATAGCCGACGCTTTCTTTCCAAATTGTCCGGTACATAGTCGTTCCAAAAACATCCGCCCGCTTGGCGGCTTGAATCCAAAGACTCAATTCACCGCTATCGGTGACGATAACTTTTCTTGACGGGTCGGCAAACTTTACCAGCGCGATTTCTTGGTCCAGCAGATTAACGTCCAGCGACGGACAGACTCCGAAGGGCAAAAATGGCTCATTTTCCACCTGCTAATATTTGATCTCCGGATGGCCGTCCTTATAGTGCATAACTACCGTGGCAATTTCTTTCAGAAGAGCGGCTTTTCTTTTCTGGTCATCATTTTTTGCCCATTCCGGAATGGCGCATTCCGGCCAGCGCGGCACTTTTTGCCCGACCACCAAAATAATTTCGGCACCCCGTTTTTGCGCCTCCTGAAGCTGCCAATCCACATCGGAAAAATCGAATTTTCCTTCCTCTTTTTCCACCAGATCCCAATAAACGGGAATTCTAATTTTCCGAATTTTAAGATCATCCAGAATAGCTTCAAAGGTTTTTTTCCAGTCCAGTTGGATGTCCTCCGCGTAACGTTTTGAGAAAGTGACGCCAAGCTTAGCCGAGTTATCCTTTTTTTGGACGGGAAGATTGAAATAGATGAGAAAGGCCAAACCAATTCCCAACACTCCGAGCAAAATTTTACCGACAAACTTTATAATTTTTTTGGCCCAGTTAGAATATTTACCCATTTTTTACTCACTAAAAATTTAATTGGTTTCCTCGCTGGCTATACCCACGCGCATTAATGTGAACTTCTAACGGGATGCGCCATAATCCGTTAAAAATAAATTAGCGCCAGCCCGAGACCGATGATGATAATCGCCAACACTTTTTGCGCGATGATCTTTCCGGTCATTTTTTCTTCCAGCACTGCCGGATGATTTTTCGCGAAATACATGACCAAAACGAAAAGAAAAACATATTGCACTCCCTGGATCGCGTTGATGATCGCGACATTTCCAAGCTTGATTGAATAATTCAAAATAATAAAACCGGATGCCGCCAAAACTTTGTTAGTCACAAAAACCGCCCCGCCTTTCACTCCGGCCGTTTTTCGCGCTCTAAAAATCAAAGTTCGCCAGGAAGGAACGGTTAGAATCGCGAGAGCCGCCAGAAAGCTCCCCATCCGAGACCAAAAGAAAGCTGAAATAAAAGGCTGAGTGCCGGAAAAAATAATTTTGGCCGAAACATAATATAGGGCAAACGTGAAAGCCGCCGCGATGGAAACTCCCACGCCGAGAAAAGCCGACTTCTTCCGCGCGCTGTCAATTCCGTTTTGCTTAAAAGAAATGAGAACGCTGCCCGCGACCAGAAGGATGAAAGCCAAAAAGTGAAAACCTTGAAGCTGTTCATGAAAAAAGAAAAAGCTCAAAACAAAAGAAAATATCGGCGTGAATCCGCCGATCATGGTGACAACCCGTGAAACCTCATACTTTTTCACCGCGGTGATGAAAAGGAAAACCGCCCAGAAAAAAATGATGCCGGGAATCATATTTTTTATCGCCAGCTGTATTCCCGGCCACGCCACGCCAAAAGGAATGAGGACTGCCGCGAAAATACTGAGCAGCCCGACATAAAATGTATACACTACCGGGCTCGGTATTGATTTATTCAACAAAAATTTGTCGATAATCGCCGTTACCGCGTTGATAAAATAGGAAATAATCGCAAACAAAAGCCAGGTCATGCCGAATAATTTAGTTTTTATTATTTTTTAATTTTTTTCTCAATTCCTTGTAATCCGGCGTTGTTTCCCCCACCAGTTCCCAAAATTTTTGACTATGATTAAGCTCTTTAAGATGGCAGAGTTCGTGAACAATTATATAATCTTGAAGCTCCTCCGGAAGATCGATAATTTTATAATTGAAATTAAGATTTTTTCCGCTGCTCGCGCTGCCCCAGCAGGTTTTTTGGTTTTTTACGGTTATTTTATTGCAAAGAAAATTATAATGCCGATTGAAAAAAGCTACTCGGCGCCGGACAGACAAGAGCGCTGAGGCCTTGGCCGCCCGATATCTTGCCGCTTCCTCTTTTTTCTTCCGAGAAATATCGGCAAAATCGATGTTTTTCAATTTATCAACAATCCACCCGGACTTTTCTCCAACAAACCTGTTTATTATATATAGAGGATACCATCTGGGAGCCGTTACGACAAAATTTCCGTCAGGATAAATAGCCAGTCTGATGCTTTTGATTCCCCTTTGGCGTTTGAGCTTGTATTTAAATTTTCTTTTGTCTATTTCGATGTTTTTGCTGATCATAAAAATATAAAAGGCGCTCGGACTAACTGATCCCGTTGTTTTCAATTATTTTCTTATACACATAAGCGCTTGGGCGTATTTTCCTTTCCATGGTCTTGTAGTCAATTTCAATTAATCCAAAACGCGGCCAAAAGCCCTTGTCCCATTCAAAATTATCCAGAAGCGACCAATAGAAATAACCGCGAACATCCGCGCCCTCAGAAATTGTTTTATAGATCCAGTAAAGATGATCTTTTATGAATTGACCGCGCATCGAATCGTCCGCGTCGGCCAACCCATTCTCGGTGACATAAATGGGCAGTTTGTATTTCTTCAACCAATTCATGATAAAATATATGCCGGCTGGAAAAATTTCCCAGTTGAGATCGCTCCTGGGCTTGTCCTCCAAACTGATCTTCCTCGGAAATTTTAGCCGGTTGTGAAAATAATATTGGACGGTCAGAAAGTCATTGTAGCCTTTGGTCAGGTTGAGCATCCGCCGGTTCACGAAATAAGCCCCGGCCAAAACGCTTAGCCTGTCCAGCCATGAGTTTTTCCGATAAACCTCAAATGATTGCAGAATATTGGCAAAACCCACCTGAGCTCCGGCAGAGACGGAATGGAGAGCCGCGTACGCTTCCTTATGAGCTTTGGCAAAGTTCCCGTAAAGTCTCCAACCGGCAATCAGGCTTTTTTTTCGTGGCGGCCAAATTCCCCGTATGTAAGCATTGGCTATCACGGAAGTTGGCTCGTTGAGAGTTATCCAAAAAGTGACTGACTCTCCCAGGCGCTCCGCCACAAATTTGGCGTAGCGGGAAAAATAAAAAGGGAACTGCTTGCTTTCGCAACCGCCCAAAGCCTCCAGCCACAACGGATTGGTCCAGTGCCAAAGAGTGACGAACGGTTCCATCCCCCTTTGCCGAAGCGCTTCCAGGACTTTTCGATAATGCTCAATGCCCTCTTCATTGAACTTGCCTTCTTCCGGCTCGATACGCGACCACTCAATGGAAAACCGATGCGTGTTATGCCCCAGGGATTTCGCGAGATCAAAATCTTCTTCATATCGATTGTAATGATCACAAGCTCTGTCGGAAATATAATTTTGCGGATCGAACATCTCGGGAAATTTTTTCCGTTGCCAATCTTGCCAATAACTTCCGGCTTCTTCCGACAGCCGGCTGGCGTTCTTTTTTTCCCACTCGGACCAATTATTCAAAGTCCCGCCTTCCACTTGATGCGAAGAAGTCGCTGCGCCCCACAAAAAACCGTTTGGAAATTTTTTTTCCTTTAATTTTTCTTCCATATTTGCTGGCATACCATGTAAGATAATTTTTTTTGCTTTTCCGACGAGGCAAGCCCCTTGGAAATTCTTAACTTTCCTAAGTTTACACTAAAAAGGGCAATAAAAAAAGCACTTTGGAAGCACTAAAAAACGAAGGAAAAATTTATTCTGCTTCCAAAATCCACCAGTCAAACCGGGTATCATTAGAAACGGATTTTTCCAACGAAATAGTGAAGGACACTTCTTCTGTTATATCCGAAATGATCCAGTTCACAAAATCTTTTCCGACGGGAGTAACGAATATCCGGCTGTTTTTCCCAACAGCTTTGGTTTTCACTTCCGCACTTGTTTCTCCGGCTTTAATTATAATGTCTCCGGCGCGCGCGGACTCCGGATCGGCGACTTTCACCGTGAACGCGCCAGCCACCACGCCTTCGGCTTCCAGTTGGCCGATTATTTTTATATTCCCAGGCTCAGAATTTTCGTCGATACCCAGCAGGGATTTGAGATACTCAATATCCGTGGTATTCGCGTCTATCTGCGCCGTGTTCAGCTCGACATTTGCGAGTTTTTTAAGTTCATCAATGGCCTGGTCAAGAGTCAACCTTAAATCGGCCAAGGTTGAACCTTGGGTCTCAAAGTCCGACCTTAAGCTGGCCAAGGTCGGACTTTGGGCATTGATTGATTGCTGGATTAAACTCAAATTTTCATCAACCGAGGATTTAAGCTCGGCGACCGTGGAAATGTTTTTGTCCGTCTTGAGGGTTATATCCGCAAGTTGTGAGTTGTTGGTTGTAAGTTGCTGATTAACATCGGCAAGCCGTCCATCTGTCTGAACGAGATACAGCGTATTCTCTTCTGTTTTTTGGAGCAATCCCAAAAGCATCTGGTTGTAATTGAGACCGTTTTTTTGGATATCCGCTTCACTTGGGATTCCTGGCAAATGCCGGTATGTGCTCACGTAATTTTGCAGATCGCCCAGGGGCATCAATTTATAATTGCTGTCAAAAACATAGTCCGGAACATTAAGAGCCGTGCCGCCGGCGATAAACCCGCTGGCGTAAATGTAGCCGGGAGCGGTGCCGGCGCAAGCAGCCTCGCTGTCATTGGCGCAAATTGAGCCAATGACTTTGAGAGTGGTGTCCGGATTGGTCGTCCCGATGCCAACGTTGCCACCCAACACATATGAATCAGCAATAGAAACATAGATTTGGCCTTCGTACGCCACAGCCGTCTGGATTTTTCCATCAGAAGACATGGCGATACCATCCCAATTATGAATGGAGTCTTTGGCCGCCCAGGTGTTGCCATAGTCGGTGGAAACATAGATTTGGTCTCCGTACAATATAGCCGTCTGGATTTTTCCATCAGAAGACATGGCGACTTTATACCAGCTACGACTGGAATCTTTGGCCGCCCAGGTGTTGCCATAGTCGGTGGAAACATAGATTTGGCCTACGTCCGCTACAGCCGTCTGGATTTTTCCATCAGAAGACATGGCAACAGAACGCCAGGCACGACTGGAGTCTTTCGCTGTCCAGGTGTTGCCGTAGTCGGTGGAAACATAGATTTGACCTCCGATCACTACGGCCGTCTGGATTTTTCCATCAGAAGACATGGCGATACCATCCCAACTATAAATGGAACCTTTGGCCGCCCATGTGTTGCCATAGTCGGTGGAAACATAGATTTGGCCTACGTTCATTACAGCCGTCTGGATTTTTCCATCAGAAGACATGGCGACACCGTACCAGTTACTGTTGAAGCCTTTCGCTGTCCAGGTGTTGCCATAGTCGGTGGAAACATAGATTTGGCCTCCGTACACTATAGCCGTCTGGATTTTTCCATCAGAAGACATGGCGATACCCCACCAGCCACGACTGGAGTCTTTCGCTGTCCAGGTGTTGCCATAGTCGGTGGAAACATAGATTTGGCCTCCCCACACTACAGCCGTCTGGATTTTTCCATCAGAAGACATGGCGACACCATACCAGTTACGGCTGGAGTCTTTCGCTGTCCAGGTATTGCCATAGTTATTCAGTCCCCATTGGTTTTCTTTGATGCCGACGCGGCCGAAATAAGCGCCACCATCCAGTTGAGCAAGGAGCATGTTGTCGGTGGAAAGCAGGCCTTGTTTTTGTGAGGAAGACGTCCCGGCGTTATATGCGCCGAGAGTGAGGAGATTAGATGGATTCGTCGTCCCGATGCCAACCGAGCCAGCGATGCCAACCGCGCCGGCAAAATATCCGCCTCCGTCCTGACCGATGTTAAATACTTTATTGCCATACTGCCAGCCAGAAACAAGATTTCCTATTCCGCCCTGATTATCAGTCGGATCATAGCTTAATTTCAACAAATCCGCGTCGTTGCCGCCAGCGGCCGCACCATTCTTGTCGGCATAGATTGTCACTATGCCACTGTCTATTTGGCCTGCGGTGCTGTCATCGTTGATTTCCAGCTTGGCCATAGGATTGACCTCACCGATACCGACGTTGCCGCCTTCGGCAATTGAGATGGCCGGGGAGCCGGCGACATTGCCTAAATTCAGCGTACCGAGACTGAAGTCGCCGGTTATTAGATTATTTGTACTGGCACTGCCGTTGGCGATATAAAGTTTGTTTGAACCGGTCTCAAATCTGCCCGCCAGATAACCGATAAAGACATTGTTGTCGCCCAGACTGTCTTCACCCGCTTCATAGCCAACAGCTGTATTGTAGTGACCCGTGGTATTGAAATAGAGGGCGTAGTCGCCCAGCGCGGAATTTCTATTCCCGGAGGTATTGTTTTCCATCGTTCTCCGGCCTATGGCGACATTGTAGGCCCCGGTAGTATTGTATTGCAAAGACTCTTCCCCTACCGCAACATTGCGGCCTCCGCTTATGTTTGACTCCAAGGCACTATATCCGATGGCGGTATTAAAATCACCTATCGTATTCGCGCGGCCCGCGTTAATGCCAAAGAAGCTGTTGTAGAGACCGGTCCCACCGCTGCGTATCTCGACACCTGCAGTGCCGTCAGAATTTCTGACGATCTGCACCGGATTGGAGGGCGTGATCTCTTTAACAGATATGTCGTCAATGGTTCCGATCCAGCTACCATCAGGAGTGAATACCAACGGATAATCATTTGTATATGCGATTAACACTACTGTCTGCGTGTCGGATCCGACTTCCCGCCAAATAAATAAGTTGTTGCTATTTCCAAAAACTGTATTAAGCTCCCCCGCCACCGTGGTATTTGTGGTAAACGTGATCTGATAGGTATGCCCGGCAACGGCGTTAGTGGTTAGAGCCGCATTGTCAAGCGTCAGGGCGTTTGCACCGGCTACGCTGTGCGAAGCAACAAACAAACCAAGGTCGATAATCCAGTTGGTTCCTGTCCAATAACCAGAATCGGCATTGAATTGCTGATCATCGGTAGAGGCAATCATTTCCGCGCCGACCACGGCATCCGAATTCGTGCCGGTGATGTCGAGGCGCGCTACCGGACTGGTCGTCCCGATGCCGACGCGGCCGTCGGATTTGACGATGAATTGGGAAATGCCGCCGACCTGCATATCCAGCAGGTTTCGTTCCCCTGTCGCACCAGCCTGGGCGTCGGTGACATTCAGTTGTATGCCGGTGTAACCGTCACCGGCGGTGTTCATGCTACCATAATTGGCGCCAAGATTATAGGTTGTTATTTGCCCACTGGCGTCGGCTTGAGCGCCGGGACCGAATACAAAATTAGAATTATTTATTTCAAAATGATTACCCGGAATAGAAAAGTCAATTTTATCATTATTGCCGATATCGAAAATAAAATTGCCACTCGTTCTGTATGCGCGCATATATATTTCTTCCAAACCCTGATCGCCGTATAAATCATTCCGCGCACCCAAACTCCCGTCGGCGCGATAAGCACGGGCGTATAAATTTGGTCCGCTGGAATAAATCTGGCTATGCGCTCCGGGGCTAGAGTCAGAGGTAAACCATATTCCCGGGTTTCCTGCCGCATGAAGATGCAGAAGGTCCTGCGGCGAGCTGGTGCCGATGCCAACGCTTGTCCCATTGTCATAGATCAAAGAATTCCCAAGAGAATTTGCTCCGGTGAATTTTGAAACATAGTTTGTGGAACCGGAAATGTTGCCCAGTGGAGCATAGTAAGAGCCATGTTGTCCGTCCAGAAGATCGGCATTCAGATTGGAAATAAGACCGGTATTGGAAATTGTGAGCGTGTTAGCCCCAAGGGCAAGGCTGCCGGTAAGCGTGAGACCAGAAAAGGCCGGCGCATCGGTTGTCCGTAAGTTTTGATTCTGAAGATACACTTCCGTTAACCCTTGTCCAGTGTTGATCAGCCCCGCCAAAACATTTCCTGTTCCCAGGTCCAAAGAATCTCCGGCGTAAACAGGTGAAAGAGTCACGCCGATTCTTTGCAGATATGAAGATCCTCCACTTTGGGCGTCTACGTAGGCTTTGGTGACGGCATCCTGAGCGTTTATCGGATCAGCCAAATTAGTTATGTTTTGTCCGCCTAAATTCATTCCCGCATCCAGCCAAACTTGGCCATTAATTTCCAGATCACCAGATACCAAAAGATCATCTTTATCGGTCAGGCCGTGCGAAGTCAAGCCATTGCCGATGGTGATTGGCGAAGATCCAAAAATCTGGTGAACATATAATCTGTTCCAGCCATTTTTTGCCGAGCCAAGATCATAGCGGTCGTCCTGCCGGGGAGAAATATTTTCCGTCTCAAGTCCATCCTTCAATGTCAGTTCTCCCCCAATCGTCCCGCCGTTCTTATCCAGCTTAGCCTTAATATCTTTAGAAAGATCTTCTTTGAGTTTCGCGTTTTCCGCATTAAAAATATTTTCCAACTCCGCCATTGCGTTTTCCAAAGACCAAGTCAGTCTTTCATTTTTCTGTGTTGGATTTTTTACGCTGTTATTTTCTATTTGGCTGAATTTTTTTGTTTCATCCGCGAGTTTGTCTTGGCGATTATTCAACGCCACTGCCTCTCCGCTTGTTTCAATATTTACAGGTTTTTCTCCGAAAAATTCCAGGGCTGAGGTAAAAGCGCCGCGAAACTCCCAGGCCAAAGCACCTAAAATGAAAACCAAAAAAAAGGCAAAGGCGCCTCTTTTGATTTTAGTCTTGAGTGTCGGATATTCTTTTGTATTTTCGTCTTTCATCAAGGACGTGTTTCCCCTGTCCTTAATTATTTATGTCTCGCTTCCAACAAGATAGGCCGTCCTGACCAAAGGACAGGTTTCGGCAATCTTTTATGAATTTATTATAGAGAAAAAAAAGAGGAATGACAATCCCCTTAAGAGTTGAGTTTCGCGTAATAGGTTCTGACGTCTGAAATCCATTTGATGACTGAAGCCGGGTCGTGTCCGGCGCAAGACCGTCCGCACTTCCAAACAATGAATCGCTCGGGCGTGTTGATGTTTTGCGCGAGCAGCGATTCGATTTTATCCCCCACAACTTGGATGGCCTGCTCCGGCGAATCGAAACAGGAATAGCCGGAATCGGTCAGTTTGTATGAACCTTTATAGCCCCAATAATTATAACAATCCTGGCCGGCTTTTGCCGGCGAACGCTTGCCCCAGTTGGATTCTTTTTTGGCAATGGCCAGCAAAAAAGAGGCAACTTGCCGATTTCTCTTGGTAATATAAGGCGTCATTTCCGCGATCGGATGCCCGTCCACCAAAGCCAACGTTTCTTTCTCATCCAGCCGGGAGTTCGGCTTGGCTGTTTTCTTATCGGTGCATGAATCGGTAATATTTTGCTTTTTTTGATTTGCCAAGGTAAAAGTTCCGATTTTCCTGTCCGGAACCATCTCAAAAAGATCCATTTTTATTTTTGGTTTCAATCCTTCAGCAATCGAAGTTTTTGTCGAATTAGGATAAAAAAATACTCCCATACTGAGTATGAGAATAGCCGCGACTCTAATAATATTAATTTCTCTCCCTTTTAACGATCCTAATCTGGCTTTCCAACAAAGCAGATATTCCGAAGCTTCGTTACGCATCAAGGATTAAATTCACTTAGAATTAACTCCCCCGCCTGCAACGCTATGCGTAGTATTGCGGGCATGCCTTTTTGTTTTTCAGACGATTTCTCAGTCTAACAAATAGTCAGCGTTCTGTCAATCCAGCCATAAAATAAATCTACCAATAGTCAAGCAATTAAAAGATGGCTATAATAAGCCATTTTTACGAAATAACTTTCCTTGTTCTTGTTTTTGTGGAAAATTTATTTTGTCGGGATCTCCCGGCGAATTACTCTGTCTTATTTTTTATTCTATCCAGAAGACGACTTTCTGATCTTTTCGATTTTCTCGGAAATCGACCGAAGTTCGGATTTTATTTCATCTATATCGCCGATCTCATCCTTTATTTCGGTCTCAGTTTTTTCAGCAATTTTTTTCTCTCCTTTAAGACCGGTTATTATAATTTCATTGCCGATAAAACTGGAAACCAAAGATCCGGTCGGAAGTAGCAACAGAATCCCGATTACAAAGGATAGTGGTCCGTCCCACCAAAGACCAGAAGTCAGGCCGATACTCGCGCTTTCAGCTGCGGAAAAAAAATTTTCCATGATAAAATCGGCGGTGTGCCAAACGCCCCTCCAAAAAAGCACCACCCCGGTCCCGCAGATGATAGCATAGGAAATTGGCCAGTGGCTGAGCCAGTGACGGACCCGGTCTTCCAGCCGATCAAAATACCTAAAAATTTTACTCAACATGGTGTTGTTTTTTTTATTTTATCACACTTTCTCTGATCTTTGAGATGCTCATCAGAAAGATCAGCGATAAAAACGCGGTTAGCGCCATCAGCGGAATGGTAATATAGCCAAATTCCAGAACATAGGTCGTGGTGCAGGGAGTAGCGGCACTGCAAATAGCGGACTTTTGGGCTAAATAATAAATATAATTGTGATAAAGCGAGATTAATGTTCCACCTATGGCCAGGGGCAGTGCGTAATCAATTATTTTATTGTCCTTTCTGAGCCACGCCAAACCGAGAAGAATGACTTGCGGGTACATGAAGATTCTTTGGAACCAACAAAGTTCGCAGGGCTTGTAACCGGCCACTTCAGAGAAAAAAAGACTACCGGCCGTGGCGATAAAAGCGACCAAGAAACTCAATTCTAAAATATTTTTCCCGATGAATTTTTTGAGCCAATTCTCTCCGTTTTTTGAGAAAAAGAGGAAATACAAAATCCCGAGCAGGAGAAAAATTTGCCCTCCAATGACTAAAACAGAAAGTGTTCGTATGACAAAGGTGACAAACATATTGGGTTGCTTAATATTTTTTATTTTTCCGAGCTAAAACTAATATCCAGATGCGTCCCGTCGCAGAACGGTTTGTTTTTAGACTTGCCGCAACGGCAAAACGTCACGCGGTTTCGGATCTCATATATCGTTCCGGCGGATGATTCTACTGACACTTTTCCTTTTACCCGAATCGGACCGCTCACTTCCTTGGACGGAACTTCTTCCAAAGTTATCGATGGCGCGAGTTCCGGCTCAATCGGCTGACCGGTTTTTTTGTTCCAGGCCACCAGTCTTCCTGACGGACAATTGCAAGCTTGCTCAATGGCAGTTTCTTTGGCCTTTGGATCGCCGGAGTTTTTGGTCAATTCCCAGGTTCCTCCCGCCCGCTGGCAAAACTTGGCGGAAGAACAGAATTTTACCGCGTCAGTCAAATCCAGTTCCGGACCTTCTGTTTTTTCAGCTTGCTCCAAATATTTTTTTGCATCTGCCGTTTCCGTGCCGTCGAAACCTATATAGGCGTGTGTTTGGTCACAGAACGGCTTGTGTTTGGATTGTCCGCAACGACACAAATTATATTCTTTTCGATCCGGATATTTTTCGCCTTTCTTCCATTTCAACGGATCGCCATTTTCGTCAGAAATTATCATTTCTTTGCCCAATGGCAGATTGCCTGAAACTTGGTAAGGACCATTTTTGGAAACTTTTATTCTTGGCTTTTCCATGCTTCTATTTTACCACCAAACCAAAAAACCGCCTATTTAAGGCGATTTTTAGAATTTATCCGTTTCTAAGCCAAATAGCCTAAATAAAGAAAAACAATTCCAAGAGCCAGACAAAATATTGAGGTCATGACAAAATTATTTTTTCCGCGCAAGATGATTTTTGAGATCTCCAGAAAAGACTTGGGAAACAACACCAGCGCCAATCCCTTGACAAGCGCCACCCATCCCAAGATGGCGATCAAAATATCTCCGCCGATCCAAGAGCTTTTGAAAACGATCAGCAGATAGCCGGCAACAGTCGCCACTACCCCGGCCAACATGGCGGCGGCCGGACTCGCGGCAAAATCACGAAAAACTTTCTTGAAATATTCAGGATTCAGTAGCATGCCAAGACCCATAGCGGATATATAAATTCCGAATAGCTGAAGAATTTGCGCGTTGGACATATTTTTTCCCTGATGGAGTAAGCTTTGTCACCTGAAATTATTTTTATTTAAGCAAAATACTCCATGGATAAATTTTAATTCTTACGCGTTTAGTCTATCACAAAAAGCCAGTCGAAGATAGAGAATTTGAAAATATGCTTCCAATCTGCCATACTTTGAACAATGAAGGAAAACTATTTTGTAAACATTCCCCCGCAAGAGGCTCTTCCGCCGCTTAAGAAACTGCCTCCCCGGGAAATCAATCCGCTGCCGGATCAGGCAGCGGATTTGGAGCAGGCGGAAAGCGCCTCGGAAGCGCCCGAAAAATCCCTTGACCTCATGGCCGCGGCTGAAGGAGGAATGAACGCAACTGAACGAGAATCGTCCCCGGAAAAAATGGAAATTATGGAAAATGCCCGAGACGAACGCCTTGGGATATTGAAAAACGTATTCGAACGAATTAAGGGACCGCTGGAGACTATCAAACAATCCGCTAAGGAAAAAATGGCGCCGCTTAAACAAAAAATTGACGAGCACCTTCCCAAGCCCGCCCAGGAAATAATTTCCCAGCTGATGGATGCCTCGTCCATGAAAATGTATCTGGAAGCAGCCAAGGGCAAGACAGTTGTTGGCCGCAAACTAAGCCCCAAAGAACGCGTCATATCGGCGCTCGCCGGCGGAACCAACGACATCGCCAAATGTTTATTCGCCTATGCGGCTAGTTCCGGAAGCCCCGAGTATGCGCAACTTGGAGGCCTCGCCTACGGAGCGTCTTGGGCGCTACTCTTGGCCAAGAATGGGCCAAAAATGTTTAAAAATCTCAAAGAGCTGGCCGGTTACTATGATTTCAGCCAAGCCAGCGCGGTTTTGGTCAGATCAGAAGCGGTTTTTTCCCAGTACGGATACCAAAATTTTGACGAGCGGTTTTCTTCCGCCATTTGAACAATATGGACATCTTGGAACAAAAAATAAGACTCCAAAAATTGATAAATGATTTGTCCGAGCTCGGCGAAGATCCGGAGGAGCTGGCATTCTGGCAGAATTTTCTTGAGGCCATGAGCGAGGAAGAACGCGAAAAACTTTTTTCCAATCTCGAGGAAGAGAAGAAAAAACTGGAGAGCCTCAAAAAATAATTCTTCCGGGAATTTAGTAATCAATTACTGAATTAATTACATAAACAACCCCGATTTTGGGTCGGGGCTGGTTGGAATTTTAGAAATTAAAAAGCCGCTGTTTGACGGCGGCCCCTAATGTAGATCCTTGGTTTCGGATATTTATCATTCTCTTGCGAGAATAATTCATATCTTCTTCCAGCTCACTACAGAGCATATTACAAATCACCTGACATTATATTTCAATTTAATTTTTTCATAAAACCCGCTTTTTTAATCAAACAACTAACCCCGCTTTTGGGTTGGGAATAATTTATTTATTTTTTTCCGGACCGGCGCTTTCTTTGGCTAGGCACTCTTCGCAAATGCCATTAGTCTGGGCAGAACCGACTACTTCTTTTTCTCCCAGCTCTTTCTTGCACCAGGCACAAATTCTTTTAGCCATCTGCTCCGGATCTTTCGGCTTGCTCGCATTGGTAAATGGCGATAGAAATGGCTCCTCGCCAGGTTTTCTGGGAAAATAATTTTCGGGTTTCATGTTTTTAGCCTAATTTTTTATATTTCAATTCTATCATTAAAATATTTTTTTATCCAATTTATTTTTACTACTTTTTTTGGCAGCAAAAAAAGTTTATCTAAATAAAAAAGCCGTCCTAGGTTTTAGGGCGGCTGGTTTTTGGGGCGGTTGTCATGCAGTTTTTTCCTGCGATGGGGATTGAATAAGGATTCTTGCTGGTCTTTCTTGGAACGACCACTCTCTCCGGGAGCGCACACCTTCACCTTTCCGGCAGCCCTAATCTCAGCGATCAACTGGCTGTTCATGACCTCATGAGATGGGCAGATCTTCGCCAAAGAGACTACTGGATTCAATGAATCACGTTTCTTTGGTCTTTCAGGCCTCGTTCCGCACATTGGACAGTAATAAATGAACTTCGGCTTATGCCACTTAGTCATTTTGTCCCTCTTTTTTGGTAGTTTCAGAACAGACGCAAGATTTTGTTACCGCAGCACTCTTTGCAGACCGGACATCCCGATCTTCTCAAGACGTCTAGCGATGACTTCCGGATGCTCGCTTTCCATGTGTTCGATTTGCGCTCTTTGAGCGTTTTCCGGAAGCTCCAGCGAACACTCTGGACACTTGACCATTCTCGGCTTTTCTTTTTCGTACATGGCATGTCCCTCCTTAGTTTTCAAGCTTTTGCTTTTTATATTCCCGCAAAAACTTTTCAGCCGCCTTGTAGAATCCTAACTCATCAAGGTGCCTGACAGTGACCTCCGGGTGGCGTTGCATATGAATGACTTGGGCGCGCAGATCTTCTTCTGGAAGATCTTCAAAACATTCCGGACAGGCGATCATTTTAGGCTTTTCCTTATCTTTCATGATACACTCCTCCTTTTTTGATAGCTCATTCTATCACCGCCTGAATGGCTCGTCAATAACTTTATTCATCCGCTTTCTTCTCCGAAAAATCACTGTTCTAACTTTTCTTTTCCGCGATTTTGTTTCCACTTTTTTAGCAGCAAGGATTTGATCTAACTTTTCTTCGCCGGGAAGAAAAGTTACAAAAGAACCTCTCGAGCCTAGGTTTGATCTCAGACGGATTCTAGCCTCACTCGCTGAAACTCCTAATCCGCCCTGGGCGGAATCGGTGCGGAGTTTCTTCACGCTCGTTTCAGCTGAATCCGTAACTGAGCTCTAACGCAAGGCTGAAAATTTTAGTTTTTTAAAAAATCCGCACATAGCGAATGTGCGTAGGCAAATTCCAGCGGACGAGCGTCAGAAAATCACTCAATACCTTTCTGGAGCTTGTCGTTTAGTGATTTTAGCGAGTCCGCGTCAGGAATTTGCCCCAGCACGAGCCTGTGCGGTGATTTTCTTTCTCCAATTTCTTTTTTCACAAAAAGAAATTGGAAATAAAAAAACTCCTTTTGGAAGGGAGCTTTTTTTTATTTGGCCAAGCTGTCTGTTTTAGACTTTGAATTTTTCCGCCACGAAAGCAGCGTATTTCATTTGGCAGTATGTAATTTATTAGTTTTCACAACGACGGAAACTTCTTCCTCCGCGCCTTCCATATTTTCCACCGAGATCTTTTGCTCATCTGTATTTTTTTCCAATTTGGTTTCAGCGGCCTTAATTTTGCTTCGGAAAGAATAAGCCAAAAACAGCAAATTGCCGCAAAGGATCAGCCACAAAGTGTTGAGTGCCAGCGACGTCATCCAATCTGGACGGTTTTCGCTAGTCATTTTTTCTTTGATTTGCTCCCAAAACGGAATGTCAATGACCGGCACCAGACCGGAAGTTAAGATTTCCTCGTGAGAAAGATTGTTGCCCGAAATTTCTTTATCGAGGACTGTCCGTTTTTCCGTCGGCAAAAAAGCACCAGCCTCATTGCCAAGCACCACGGATTTATTTTCCACTGAAAAATTGTTTGGATCATTTTGGGAAATCGGAACAAAGCCGGGCGTTGAGCCGAACATCTGCACTGCGATGATCGTATTTTTGCCATCAATCTCCCCTTCCGCGACCGCTACGCCGATTTCTTGATAGTTGGCATTTAGAATATTTTTTTTGTGCGACGGGCTTTTCATCCAAGCTTTCTGCTCCTCTTCGGCGGAAGTGAAATTCATTGCCAGGTTTTCCCCGGCAAATTTATAGTCATAACCGCTTTTATCCATCCAGAACCAAGGAGTTTTGCCGGACGGAGAATTGTGGGCGAAATAATCATTTTTCAGCATATCCTCGGCTTTTTGAGCGGCGGCCTTGGAGAGACTGGAATTTTCCTGGAGAGGTTTTAGACCTTCATTGACCCGCGCTTCATTGACCAGTTTTATGATATTTTTAGCAGTAATTGAGCTGGCAATGGCGTAAGTCAAGGAGAAAGCAAAAAAACCGATAAATACGGCTAAAACGGCTATTATTAAGCTTTTTTTTGTTTTTTTACTCATATTTAAACAAAAAAAGTGCTTCACCCTTGAAACACCTTTACCCCGTTAATTTGGCCAATTGGAGCCGATTAAAGGGGCGCTCTCAACTATATTACACATATCTATTATACTCTATTTTAAGCCAAAAGTCAACCCCGTTATGCTGCAATTTGCTTATCCACTTTCTTTAGCAGCAAAGAAAGTGGACAGAAAGAAACTGCCGCGCCAGCTCGTGCTGTGCGGATTAAAAATAAAAAAGGCCCGCCCATTGCGTAGCGTGGCGGTGAAAATTGAGCGAAGCCGAGCGTCAAAAAATTCCTTATGGAGTCCGCCTCAGCGGGCGAAACAGGAATTTTAGCGAGCGGAGCGATACTTTTCCGGCACGCGAGCCCGGGCGGAAGTTTTCTTTTGGAGCTTTTCTTTTGGGCAAAAGAAAAGCGGACAAATAAAAACAGCCCCGAGTCATCGGGGCTGCCTCCATAAAACAAGGTATGATTTTTTAGCTGAACAGCCTGACCAGCCAGCCGAAGAGGCTCGGCACATTCTCCGCAGCTGCAATATAGTTCTCTAGTTTAAGATTCTCCTGTTTGAGCACTTCGATTTGCCTTTGCAGAATGATTTTTACATTAGCATTATCGGTCTGTCCCAGCACTTGGGTCAAAACCTGGATCGTCGACTGGTTTTTGACAATTTCTTCCTGTATTTCATCGAGGCTGTCTAAATCCGGACCGACCATAAATTTCTTGAACTCACCGCGGTCGTCTATTTTTTTTATGATTTCCACCACCCTTTCTTGGGAAGCGCTCTGTGCCTGGGCAACGGCGCTCACCTGAGTGCCTATTCCGTCTTGTATGCCTTCCAGTTCCATAGTGGCCTTCAGATCATGGACGAATTGAGCTACGACATTTTTGTATTCCTTGGCCATTTGAGAATCGTCTTCATCCTCATCATCCGTTTCAGCCTGATTATCTGCCTCGTCCTCTTCATCTTCCTTTTCGCCTAGCACCAAATTAACGGCTTCCTTCAAATTTTCCAGTTTGTCCTTGGCTGTTTCAATAAGACTTTCCGCTCCGGCTTTGTCTCCCGCGTCCAATTTGGCTTGGGCTTGGGCCACCAAATCTCTGGCTTCAGCAAGAGTGGCGTTGAAACCATCCACGTTGCCTCCATTGGCGGCAACGGCGCTTATCTTTCTCTCTACCTTGGTGATCAGTTCGCTGATGTCTTTTGTCTCCTCGCCGGATTCATCTTCCTCATTATCTTCATCATCCAAATCATTTTTGTCCTGGTCATCATCCACTTCGTCCTCATCATCATTTTCAAATTTTTGAACTCTTAATTTGGAACGCTCTGATTTGACTTCGTCTCGATCGTCATTATTTTTTTCCTCGTCGTCCCGCTTAGACTCTTCCTTATCTGCCTTATCTTCATCGTCTCGACTATCTTCGTCATCCCGCTCATCTTCATCGTCAGCTTCGCTAACTTTGTCGCCATCTTCCCCATCATCCGCCAAAACCTTGTCGCTGACCGTCACTTTTACGACCGAATTTAATTTCTGGGCCAAAACGAAGCCCGTCGCCAAAAGAATGGCTATAATGATTATCAATTGCGGATTTCTTTTTGCTTTGTTCATTTTTTTGTTTTTGCCCCTCTTAAAGTTGAGCAATAAAATTATTAATTAAAAATAAAAAAAGCGGCTTTCACCCGCTTCGACTCGGGTCGCCCTTGTCAAATCGAGGCAAGCCCGCTTTTTTGAAAATTGTATAACTATTATAGCACACCAAATTGATTTTGGCAAGCCTATGTCCTTTGGTGTTCAACTTTGTTCAGTTTCCGAAAATACATATCCACCGTGCTGATCCAGCTTTGCATGGCCGCCGGAGTGTCCCAGCCGCAGTCCCCGCATTTCCAGACGATCATCTTTTGCGGCGTATCCAGTTTTTTGTTGGAAACCAGAAACTTTATCCTTTTAGCCACGGTTTCCACCGCGTCCTGGGGGCTGTCAAAGCAAGTGTGTCCGCCGGACCCCACCGGATTTTTTCCCCGCCAGCCCCAGTAGTTATAGCAATCTTGGCCTTGATAAACCGGCACATGGACGCCCCAGCCGGATTCCTTCTTCGCGATAGCCACAAGAAAGGCCGCCACGATCCTATCCTGTTTGGCGATTTCCGGAACCATTTGCTCGATTGGAGTTCCTTTGACGATTTCCTTTATCTCCGCTTCAAATTTTTGACGTTGAAATTCTTGATCGTCCGCGCTTTCATAATCTCGGAAAAGCCGAGTGATGGTCGCGTCGTCAATTTCATACGTTAAATCTTTCTCGGTTTCCGTTCCCAAAACATTAGCCTCTCCAGGTGTTTGTTCCGCATTGGTCGCGGCGATTTGCGCCGAAACTCCCTGACCCAAATTGCGGTAGATCATGGTCATAAGAAGCATGCCGAAGATAACCGCGGCCACGACAGTGGCATTGTATGCTCTGGCAAAAGACATATGGCGAATCGGATCCTGAGCAAGATTTTCCAGTTGGAGCCGTAAATTCAAGTACTTTTCTCTAAGATGGCAAAGGATAAGACTCTCTTGATCCGCTGAATTGACCAAAGTTTTTGGAAAAGCACGTTCAGCCATGCTGTCCAGCCGCCGAGTTATTCGGATGATCCTTTCTCCGCGCCGAATGGCCCGGAGCTCTTCCTGGGTAAAATAGAGCTTGGAATCGGAAGTAAAAAAATAATCCGTTCTCCCCTTCCGAGAAAACAGAACTGACGAATTTTTATATTTCCGGACGAATCTCGACAGGGGAAAATCAAAAAATCTTTCTTTTTTTTCTTTTTTACCCAGACTATCTAGAAAAAGTTTTTGTTTCGTTTTTTGTTCACCCATTAAAAACGCATTTTACTAAAATTATTGCATCCCGGCCGCCTGTTTGAAAAAATCTTCAGCTTGGGGAGTCCCGATGTAACATTTGCCTTTTCCGTAAATAAATGGCACGCCTAACTGACTTTCAGGAATGCCGCATTCATTGGCGCGTTTCTGCATTTCTGCCGAATTGGCTTGGTCATGAATCTCCTTTTTGACAAACGCCACCTTGTCGGCGATCTTGTTATCATCGATAAATTTGGACAATTCGGCGCAATGCGAACAGTCAGAACGATAATAATACACGATTTCTCCGGCCTGATCCGGCTGCCCGGCGCTTTGCGCCGGACCGAATTTTTCGATTGCCGGCGCGTTGGACTTTTCCGGCTGATTCATTCCCCAAACAACAACTCCAACCACCAAAAAAATCGCGACAACAGCGGCTATGTAGATTTTTTTCTCAACCATAGGGCTTATCAAATTATATTAAACTTTTTATATTATACCACCTTTTTATCCTTCTTAAAAAACAAAAGGGCAGTCGCCAAGCCTAACATGCCCAGTGAGAATATTTGCCCCATAGTCAAGCCGCTTTTCCCCCATTTCAGAATAAATCCCAGTTGCGAGTCCGGTTCCCGGAAAAATTCCAGAAAAAAGCGAAAAAGGGCGTAAAGAAAAACATACAGCATAAAATATGAAACATGAAACACTTTACCCTTATGCTTAATTCCGTTTCTTATGCTCCACAAAATTATGAATAAGACTAATCCTTCAAAAAAAGCTTCATAAAGCTGTGAGGGATGGCGCAGAACCTCTCCACCCGAGGGAAAATACATGCCCCAAGGACCAGTAGTGATTCTCCCGTAAAGCTCGCCGTTTAAAAAATTACCGATGCGCCCGAAAAAAAATCCAGCTGGCACCGCCGGGACCGCAAACTCGGCCCATTTCAAAAAATCTACTTTATTTTTCCGCGTGAAATACCAAGTTGCCAGAATTACGCCGATGAGACCGCCATGATAGCTCATGCCGTAGATGCCGAAATATTCGAAGCATGAAGCATGAATAAGGAAGCATGATATTTTAAAAGGAAGGATTATTTCTAAAATATTATGATAGTAATAAGAAAAATTATAAAACAGAACATAACCCAATCTGCCGCCTGCCAATACCCCTGCCATAGCATAAATAAGAAATGAAGAAACTAAGTTTGTTTCGTAAATAGTTTCTTTTTTCTTTATTCTGTATGAAAGTAGAGCATACACAACTAAAAAGGCAACTATATACATGAGAGAATACCAGCGAACTTTTAAAAAACCCATTGAAAAGGCAATGGGATCAATATTGTTGGGAATTGTCACATAAGAACTGACGATGAAATCAGGAATCATGAATTATGGATCTAGATTTTTTTATCAGACCATTATTTATTTTATGGGTCTTTACTGATTGTTTTGCTATTTCTTGGAATTTTTCGTTCGATATGTATTTGACATCTCTTGCGATTAAAAGTTGATTCTGTAATTCTGTTATCGACCCCTGAGACATAGAATAAAACTGGATCTTTTCCCGGTAGGATTATCTGCTGAAACCTTCCGCGATATTGGAAGTTACTGACACGGCGCATCTTCGCATCTGGCTTATGATTCCAAATGTCTCTTCTTTAGGAAATGATTTTGTAATTTCATAAACTGACAGAACAAGCTTATGTCCTTCTTTCCAGGCCTCAAGATCCATGAATGATTTAATTTTTCCTGATTCCTGATTCATGATTCACAATTCCTATCTGTTGAATTCTTCCAATTGTCCTTTGAACTCGAAGAAATAAATTTCCCATAGCGCGAGGCAAAGCGCCATGATTATCGGCCCGACAATGAAACCCGCGATGCCGAAAATCGCTAGACCACCGAGAGTGGAAAAAAGAATTAACAGCGGATGCATCTCCACGTCTCTGCCGATCAGTTTTTGCCGGAGAATATTGTCCACGGTTCCGATGACCACCGCGCCGACAGCCAAAATAACGACTCCCTTGGCGGTATAGCCAAGGAGAATCATTATTAATCCGACTGGCAGCCAAATTAGTCCTGACCCAGCGGGAGGAATCACGGAAGAAATGGTCATGAGGATTCCCAGAAGGACCGGGGAAGAAACTCCGGTGACCATAAACAGCAGCGAGCCAATAAGACCCTGGACAATGGCAATGAGAGATGTGCCCTTGATGGTCGCGCGCGCTATGGAAGTGAATTTTTCAATCAGCAGCTCTTCGTATTTGTCCTTGAGCGGACTAAACTTCATTATCACTTTCAATAATTTTTTCCCGTCAATAAGAAGATAGAACAAGGAAAAAAACATGATGAAAGAGACGAAAACAAAATGGCCCACTCCCCGATAAGTGCTTTGGATTATGGCCAGAGTATTTTGAGAAATGCTTTTGACAAAAGACAGTACCGTGCCTTGGTTGATAATCGTTTTTATTTTGAACACGCTTAAGTATGGATTGCCGGATAATTTTTCATTTATGCCCTGCACTATCCAACTGATGCGCGACGCGCCGCCGGAAAAATCATTGATCAGGCCGCCGACTTCGGAAACCACAAGCGTTGTGACAAAAAAAATCGGCGCAATGATGAGCAGAGCTATCAAAAGACAAACCAATCCGGAGCTCCATCCCCGCCGTTTACCCGTTACTTTAAGCAGAAAGCTGTAAGCGGGATAAAAAAACTGAGCCAGAATGGCGGCAATGATGAATGGCACGATAAATGGTTTCACGATAAAATAGATCAAACCAGAAATCCCAATGAGGATCGCAAAGAAAAAATAGACATTGTAGTTCTTGAGTTCCATATTGTTATTATAGCATCCCGGAAGGAAATTAAAAAAGGCCTCCGCGCTAGCGGGGGCTTTTCCTTAATATCTTTACCCCGCTTAGAAGCTATTGGCCGATAAGCAGGCAACGTAAAATTTTATTTTTATCTAAAGAATCACTGCTTCTAATGGGGAATGTTATTTGAATATATATACGATGCCAGAAATGGCGCCCGATCGATTATCCAAAAATTCGTTTTTGTCGTCGAAAGTCAAATATTTGTTCCAGAGACTCACACCGCCCTCGGCGCTCGGAAATCTTTGGATTTTGGCGACACCGTATTTGTGGTTGCCGATAATTTTTGATTTGGCGATATTGATGCGCCCGGCCTTCCCTCGGAAAGAAACTTCTACTCCGTCTTTCTTGTTCTCGCGGATTGAATTGCTTTTGGTCCAGATATTGGAACCGTCTACCCGTAGTTTCATTCCGCTTCCCCGGTTATCTTTGATCCGATTACCGGCTATCCAGGCGCTGGAATTGTTTTCAATATCAATCCCTTCGCTGCCATTATCCAAAATGTCGTTATCCACTATGGAAAGCCTGCGGCTTTTGGAATAGATCCCCGCCCAACGGTTGCCGCTGATAACGCAATCCGAAATGGAAACCATTTTTTTGTCCTTCACGCTGCCTTCGGCCACGTAAATGCCGTCTTGCCTGTTGTTTTTTACGGCGACTTTGGTGATCGAGGCTTTGGCCCCATTATCAACATATATGCCTTTCTTTCCGCTTTTGACGGTAACTTTATTAAGAATTGTGCCATGTTTCATCGTAACCACCGGCCGGTCATCATCTTTAGCTTCGATTATCACTCCGTCAACGCTTGAGCCGTAAATGTCCACTTCCTCCTTGATGGTTATATTTTCTTTATATTTGCCTTTGGCCACGTGGATCTCGGTCTTTTTTCCGGCCTTGTCCAGAGCCTTCTTTATGGTTTTATAAGGATGCTCGCTGGAACCGGTCTCCGTTCCGCTGGCTTTGGCATCGACATAAAGCTGGTTTTTATGGCTGGAGAAAGCCAGAAAGGGCGCCACGGCTAAAATAGCCACAAGAAGGGCTAAAACAGGCCAATTTTGCCTAATTACCGCTATAAATCTGCTACCTTGGCTGTCCATAAATTTTGAGCTTATTTGGATAAAATTTAACTTTGAATTCTTGCATATATCCGGTAATTTGTCAATTCCTAGGCTATTTTTGGGTTGAGTTGTTATCGTTTTTATAATCTGATAAAATTATTTGTATTAGCATTCAAACGGATAAATCATAATGACAAATCAAAAAATATCAGTAGTCATTCCCTGTTTCAATGAGGGAAAAACCATTTACAAAAACATCAAAAAAATAAACAACTATTTGTCTGGCCGATTCACTTGCTACGAAATAATTGCGGTCAATGACGGAAGCTCGGACAATACCCTGTTTGAGCTTCAACGGATTCAGCGAGAAATTCCATTAAAAATAATCAATGCCACGGAAAATTCCGGAAAAGGCAAAGCAGTCAGAGATGGGATTCTGTCAGCAACGGACGAAAGCGATGTTGTGATGTTTTTGGACGCGGATCTTGGCATCCCCATCGAAGAGCTGGAGAAGTTTCTGGCAGAGCTGGACAAGAGATCCGACATTGTTATTGCTTCGCGTTTTGTTCCCGGACTCAAAGTCACACACCCGGTTCTTTGGCACCGTAAGGTGATGGAAAAAGTGTTCCGCCTTTTAAGAAAAATAATTTTGAATAACTGGAAGGTTGAGGACACCCAGTGCGGTTTCAAGGTTTTCCGGGGCGCAGTCGCGAAAAAAATTTTTGCCATGGCGACTATCCAGAGATTCGCCTTCGACTCGGAAATAATGTTCATCGCCAAAAAGTTCGGCTATCGAATAAAAGAGCTTCCGGTGTCTCTCCAGAATCCCGCGCAAAGCAGCGTGCGGATTTTGTTTGATCCGATTAATATGTTTTTTGCACTATTGAAAATAAGGCTTTATGATGTGCAGGGAAAATATAAGTGGAAATAATGACAATCGACAGAGAAAAATTGATAATCGCGGCTGATGATTTTGGATTAAACCCGAAGTCCAGTGAAAATATTTTGAATTTGGTCCGTCAGGGGAAAATTGACCGCGTGGCTGTTCTAGTCGATTATTCTTTGAAGAAAGAAGACATCCTTGAACTATCCACCTCTCCGGTAAAGCTCGACGTCCACCTGAGCTTGAAAAGTTTTGATGAAAAAATGGAACGAGAAAAAGGAATTTTGAAAAGAACGCTCCTTTTTTTATGGTATTACGTGACCAAAAAAAATACTTTGGCCGAAATTGAATTACAGTGGGAGAAACAAATTGAAAAGTTCGTCGAATTGTTCGGTAAAAATCCGGATGGCATAAATTCCCATCAATACATTCATTTCTTCCCACCTTACTTCAGAATAATCATAAGACTCGGTGAAAAATTCAACATTCCCTATGTCCGTTTCGGCAAGAGCACCAAGCAAATTGCAAAAGGTTCCCGTAGCTTAATTCTTAATTTTTATCGGAAAAAAAATAATGGAATTTTCAAAAAAAGTTATCTTGAAACTTCCGATGCTTTGACTAGCTATGACTGGATCGATAATTTCCCGCGTTTCCTGAAAGAGCTCCCGCCTGGTAAAACAGAACTTGTTCTGCATCCGGAAAGAGAGGCGGAATTCAAAGCAATCCAAAGATACTTTTGAGTTCCAGATTTTAATAAAAATACCAGCAAGCTGGTATTTTTATTTTTGCCGCCTGGCCGAAAAATGTTCAAAACTTGAAAAAAACGGAAAGTCCGAAAAGAGCATGAATGACCCCGATAACAATTGTGAGAACCGCCATTCTGGGGTGCCACTTGAAAGGAATGACCGTGATGCCCCTTCTGTTTAACGCCCCAATAGTGACAGTAAAGAGCAATGAAAGGAAAGTTAATATTCCTCCGTACATTATTAAGGGTTTGCCTAAAAACAGCTGGAATGCAAGACTGCTGACCATAGATTATTTAATTTTAATTATTATTGCACAATTATCGTGCCTTGCATGGAAGGATGGATCCCGCAGGAATAGCTGTAGGTTCCGGGACTCGTGAACGTAAACTGGAATTTATCCCCCACTGCGAGACTGCCCGAATTGAATGAACTGGACTTTATAGTATGATTCGCGGAATCCTGGTTGGTCCAAGTCACGGTTGTTCCAACTTTTATTGTAAGGGATGCCGGACTAAACGCAAAATTCTTGATCAGTATCGCGTTATCAGCGGCTTGTGGCTGAGTCGGCTGACCCTTGACTGGACTGGATGAAACCGGAGCTCCATTATCAAGCACTGAACCAGCTTTTTGGCTGCCATAGCTGCAACCGCCAAACAAAAAGACGCTACCCATGATAAGCGGTAAAAGGTATTTTTTCATATTGTTTAATTAAGCGGTTATATGCTGTATATTACTTAAAATAAAGCACAATATTTCTAATCAAAAACCAGATAAGCCTTCCGCCCGTTGAGAATATTAGCCGCGTCCCAATCGTGCATTGCATAATATAAAGCGTCAAAAGTATAGTGGAAGCCCTCTCCCCTTTTCGTTCCCGGATCATTGGTAATAAATCCTTTTTTATCGTAACCTTTGACGACCAGCATGTGGTAATTTGGTCCGCCATTCCGGAAATTTGGATTAGGCAAAATTTTCCCGGCAGCCGGAATAATCACCGGCCGGCCGGCGGCTAATTCTGTTTTGATTGCCTCGACGGTGGCTTTGTCGTTGACGCGTCCAGTCCGCATCCCCAAATATTCTCTGGCTATCTGATTCAGCTTTTCAAGAGATACGCTGATGCCATAACCATTTTTTTCTTCATATTGTATCAATTTTAGGATTTCCATATCGCCGGAAGTTGGAGTCAGCTCTTTGTCCTTGGCCAAAAAATGCTTGACCATGATGAGACTAGCTTCTTCGCAAGCATCTTCGTGCAGTGGATCCCAAACGCCAAAGGGCGCTTGCGTCAAGAAAGGTGTGTTAAGCAAAACACTGCTCGACGAAATTTTATCCGTTTTTGTGCCTGAATTGTCGGTTTGACTATCTTGAAAATCATATTTTTCGCCGTCTTGTTTCGCTGATTCGGCCGGCGTTAAATTCCGCTCTGAAAATTCCAGCACTGAATTATTTTTTTTCTCAGACAAAAAAACAAAAACCAGTCCAGCCAACAAAACCAGAGCCAAGATAAGTAAAATTTTTTTACAAAAAGACATGCCTATTTTCCTATAATAACATACTTCGCTCAAACAAATATGTAATATTTTGCATATGCCAAATTATGCATATTTTAATTTTCAATTAAATTCCTACCGGCCTAATTAGTTTGAATTTTCTTTCCAGCGTTTTTCCATGCAAAATTCTGTCAGCAGTAATAATTTCAACATGCCTTTCAACTCCAAAGATTTCCGCGATGAATAATAATTGATCCTCGCAATCATACGGATACACCCAAACGCTTTTTTGCATCTGATAAAATCCGAGCTCCTTTATTTTTGCTCGTAAGGCTTCACGCGCTTGATTGTAAATTTTTGGTTTAGTGGGAATATCAAACATCAAAATTCTCCATTTGTTGTCCCACCTCGCTGGTTTTTTTATTTCCAACAGATCAATGGAGTAATCGGTCAAACGTTTTTCCCCTTTATTAGTAAGTTCGATTTTAACTTTATCTTCATCATAAGCCACTATTTTAATAAACTTTTGTCTTTTCAGAGTTGAGAGCGCGTTCGCAAATTCTTTTTTTGAAAATTCATTTTTTTCCTTTTTAAAATCAAAGCCTTTCATGGCCCTTAAAATTCCAGGAAGGATGGCTCCGCCAAAAGCCACTGATCCCACTGCAAAAAAAGCTAGTAAAAATTTAGTGGCCGTTGCGTATGGGCTGTCAGAATAGAAAAAATCTTCAATTTTTTCCTTCATTTTCTTTTGGTCATTTAATGGACTCCTTATTTGTTTTTTTCTTTTCATTCTAATTGTTTTGATTATACCTGCTGATTACCCATTTATTTCACAATTATATAATAATCATATATGTAAACTTTTGCATATGCAAGATTATGCATATTTAATTTGGGCTTTTCCTATAATCGTTTTTTATTAAGTTTATTAAGTTTATTAAGTTTATTAAGTTTATTAAGTTTATTAAGTTCCTTTGGTTATTTAAGTTAGATTAATTACAAGATAAGAAAAAGGGCAGTTTCCTGCCCTTTTGTCTGAATGAAAATGCTATTTTTTCCTTTGAGCTTTGACGCGATCAGTTTCGGTTAGATATTGCTTTCTCAGTCGCAAGCTTTTAGGCGTAATTTCCAGATATTCATCCTCGGCCATGATTTCCAAACCGGTCTCGATGGAAATAGCTTGTGGCGGCACTAACTGCAAAGCTTCGTCCGCCCCGGAAGAACGCATGTTGGACATCTGTTTTCCTTTGGTGGGATTGACCGACATATCCAACCCTTTAGCGGTATTACCGATTACCATGCCTTCATAAACTTCAGTCGCCGGTCCGATATACAGGGTTCCGCGCTCTTGCAAATTTGCTAGGGAAAATCCCAAGGCTTTGCCGCTGGCCATTGAGATCATCGAACCGGCAGAGTGTTTTTGAATATCGCCCGCGTATGGCTGGAAACCGATGACCCGAGCGGACATTATTCCGCCTCCGCGAGTATCAATCATGAACTCACCCCGATAGCCCAAAAGTCCTCGAGTTGGAATTTTGAAAATCATGCGGGTTTGTCCGCTTAACTGTTTCATGTTCAGCATTATTCCTTTGCGTTTGCCGATTTTCTCCATGACCGTGCCGGTGAAAACGTCCGGTACGTCAATCGTCAGTTCTTCAAATGGCTCCATCTTTTCTCCGGCTTCCTGCTTAATAATAACTTTCGGCTGGGAAACTTGCATTTCATATCCTTCTCGGCGCATATTTTCCAGAAGGATCGCAATATGCAATTCACCCCGCCCATAAACCTTGTTGCGGTCGCCTTCAAAATCGATCCTGAGACCCACGTTCACTTCCAGCTCTTTTTCCAACCTTTCTTTTAGCTGTTTGGTGGTCACAAATTTTCCCTCCCGCCCGGCGAAAGGAGAGTCATTAACTAAAAAATTAAGACAGATGGTCGGTTCGTCGATGGAAATGGCCGGCAAAGTTTCTTGGTCCGCTGAAACACAGACAGTTTCACCAATGTAAATATCGGCGATTCCGGCAATCATCACGATATCTCCGGCTACGGCTTCCGACACTTCTTCCTTTTTTATTCCTCGGAAAGTGTATAGCTTCGTTATTCTTCCGCCGCGACTTTCGCCTGTCGCTTTTTTGATTACAACCGCTTGTCCGTCTTTTATTTTCCCCTCTTGGATCCGCCCGATAGCCAAGCGCCCCAAAAAATTATCATAAGCTAAATTAAAAGGCTGCATACGCAGCGGCGCGACAGTGTCAGGGTTGGCCGGTGGAACTTTTTCCAAAATAGTTTGAAGAAGTGGCGTTAGATCTTTTCCTTCTTCATCCAAATGTAACTTCGCTATTCCCGCCCGCCCGTTGGCATAGACCACAGGAAAATCCAGCTGCTCATCGCTCGCTCCTAGATCCAAAAATAGTTCATAAACGGCCTCCTGGGCAATATCCGGCTCGGCCGCCGGCTTGTCGATCTTGTTGATAACAACAATCGGTTTCAATCCCAACTCGAGGGATTTTTTTAGCACAAATCGCGTTTGCGGCATCGGACCCTCCTGAGCATCCACGACCAGCACTACCGAATCAATGGCTCGGAGAACCCGTTCCACTTCCGAACCAAAGTCAGCATGTCCGGGAGTATCCACTATATTTATCTTGGTACCCTGATAGAATACGGACGTGTTCTTGGAATAAATGGTGATGCCTCGCTCTTTTTCAAGCGCGTTGGAGTCCATGCTAACAGCTTCATCGGTGACCATGCCGGTTTGGCGCATCAAAGCATCGGTCAAGGTTGTTTTTCCATGATCAACATGAGCGATAATTGCGATGTTCCTGATTTCCATATATTTGTGGTCGACGCTTGCCCCGTAGTGAGCTATGCTCTGCTACTGGAGTGAGCAATGATTGCTATGTTTCGCATTTCCATATATTGAATAAAAAAACTGCTGAACTGTCAGCAGGAAAACTCACTGGCTAAATGGAAATATAACATCTGAAAGCGTCCTTGTCAACTAAAAGATAGTGCAATCTCGCCACAAAATCGGATAAGGTTTAAGCGTTTCTCCGGATGCGACCTTCTTCTTAAGTTCCTATTACCTTTCTTGTTTTTATTTATTTTTTTGGTTTTACCTAAAATTTATTTTTATTTTTGGTAAAAAAATAAAAGCTGCTTTTATTATCAATCTTGACAAAAGCATCTAAATAGTCTACTCTTTCTTAATGTTTCTTTAACAATCAATCCGCCGCGAATCCGAACAAAAACTTCAGTGAAGGAGACTGGATATGAAAAAAGCACTTGGCCTGACACTGGCTGCCAGCGGATGCTTCAGCGATCTCGGCTATGACGCTGTTAAAAACACTGGGGGCAGTTGGACGCGAGAAGAGCTCAGACAGTCCGCGAATATTTTCAACCGCTCATCCGACTTGGCAACCCGCCAGAAGATGCTTCATCGTTTTCTCTCTGCCAAATACATTCTTTTGGTGGAAATTGATGGGATCGGGACTTATGCTCCCGAGAGAATCAGTGATACTTCTTATCTGGAGAAATTCGAAAGGAAAATTTCTTTACAAGGCGCGACTCTCGTCGCCTATAATCCTCCGCTCAGCTTTCTCCGCGAACAAGACCGGACCGTTAATTTTTCGCCTGATAAAAGAACTTGGAAAACTCCGCTGGAAACAGTGCAAAAAATCGTACTCAAAAAAAACAGACTTTTATCGTTACTGATCACCAAATCATGAAAAGGAGACGTGCATGAACTGGTCTCTGAAATCAATCGGCTATTGGTTTTTGCTGATCAGCTGCCTAACAATCGGGGTTCTGTTAGTCGGAGCTTTTTTGTTGCTTTGGTCAATACAGATAAATTTTGCTTTTAGCCGGGAAAATGTAGTCGGATTATTCACAGGGGTAATCTTCCTGACGATGTTTTTTCTATTTTACGAAAATCGGGTTTATTTTCCTTTGAAAAAATCCAGCAAGAAAAAAGAGGAGCAGGCTCCCGACAAGATCAAGGCTGCCTTTTACCCGCAAAAAATCGAATTAAACACTAATCTCCATGGCTTGCCCGTGACTTATAGTTGCGGAGCTCCATCATCCGTCTGTATGAGAGCCATCCAGATAAATCCCAATTCCGGAAACCATGACGAGGATTATGAAAAAACTTTTTATAATCATTTGACCGGAGAAATTGTCGCCTACGACGAAACAAAGCCCGACCATCGGGAGCTGAATGAGCATTTTTTGTGGATGTTAGAAATGGCCAGCAAACCGAATTTGCCCAAGCCATATTTGAAACAATATAATATCATTGAACCTCAAATGGATCGCGAAAAAAGAGTAGTAACTCTTCACTAGCCGTCAAAAAATCTATCAGGAGGGACCCAGCGCGGACCCTCCTTTTTTTGTTGTGGAAAAATCACATCGGCGCGGCTACCGTCGCTTTGCGTTCGAATTTTTTCCAACCGACCACCTTTCCCTTGAGAGCCATGAGGATGGTTTTAATTGCCACATAATACATGAGCTGGCGATAAAAGAAGCGCTGGAAGATCAGCGTCCAGTTTTCACGCTCTTTTTCCAAAAGAAAAGCCAGCGTAGCTGTCAGAACATCAACAACCAAAAAGAATGCGTAGGACCAAAGCACTTCCCGAAAAGGATGCATCACGGAATAATCCAACGTTTAGATCACGTCTCGATTTAGTCGCGAACTTTTTATTTTTGTTGCATTTCATGTTTTTTTAGCAACCTGGGCCCGGAGGCTTTTCCGCAAAATAAAAATTTGACCCCAATATTTTACCATGCGACAAACCTTTGCCAAGCGCTGAGTGAGGCATTAATTAATTAGTTTGCCTTTCTGCCTAACATTGCTTAAAATAAGCCAAAATTAAAGGGAGGTGATAGCTTCTATCGAACACTCCCTTGGGGGTGCGCTTTTGCGCAAATCGGACAATAACCGTGGGACGCCTTGCCTGTTTGCGGGCACGCTTTGTCACACTTTCTGCTGGCGCAATCGAGCATTATCCAACCGCCCGTTTCCGGATATTTGAAGCATCCGTAATTTTTTCCGCATTTGCAACATTTTCTAGTCATCTTATTTCTCCTTTGGACAGATTGTGGGACGCATTTCGTCATTGGAAAGATTAACGAGATACCGACATTCCTTCTCACAGCTAGTGCAGCGAACCTCTTCATAGACAGATGTCTGGAGACCGTTTCCCCGGTTGAATCGGCGGATAAATCTCCACTTTGGTTCTTTCATCTCCCGTTCCTCCGGACGATCACAAATTTTGTAAAAATAAAAAAGAACGTTGCCCCCTTGTGCCTACATCATAGACAAATTTTCAGCAAAAATCAAAGGCTCTTGGGTAATTAACTGGGAATTTTGAAGGAATCCAGCAGATTTCCGTCCACCGAATATATTTTTACAACAATTTCTTTACCTGTGATTTCCACTAGCCCGTAGTGTTTTCCTTTATAGCTGTATTCGGCTACCCCGGCCTTGGGCAGATCGTGATCGAAAGAATCCGTGTTGCCGAACACAAATTGGTAAACTCCTTCCGCTTTCTTCCGGCTGGCTATATGCTCATGGCCATTGAAAACGGCTGTAACTTTTTGATCCTTGATTATCTTCCAGAGCGCGTCGCGATCGGCAGTGTCTGCGTCCAAACTTTCACCAATTTTGCTGCTTACAGGATAAGCCGGCTCGTGAAAAAATACAAATTTATTGTCTTTTTGGCTGTTTTGCAGATCTTTTTCTAGCCAGTCGCGCTGAACTTTGTCGACTGCATGTTCCATTGGTTTTTCACTGTTTAGAACGACAAAATGGGAATTTTCATGATCAAACGAATAGGTCAGTTCTTTGCATCCTTCCGGCCCGTTTTCCGGAAGCGTAAAAAATTTCTGCCAAAGCGCGTCAGCTTTATCAGCGCCGGTACGGTCATGATTGCCCATCATTTCATAAGTTTTTAAATATAGCGAACCAAGCGCGTTTTTCCATTTACCCAATTTTGTTTCACAGCCTGATTTTCCGTCGCAACTTCCAAGAAGATCGCCCTCCGTCATGACCAGTCCGACATTTTTCTCTTCAATGCTTTTTACCGCTTTTTGCAAATTTCCATCCGCGTTGGCTGAATCAAATCTTTGCGTATCACCTATAATGGCGAAGGAGAATGAGGTTTTTTCTTCAGCGGGAGCGACTGGAGATGCTGACGGGGGCGCTGTTTCTGTTTTTGTTCCTGGAGCTTCCTGGACTGGCGGGGGAGCTGCTCCTGCTTTTGCGTCCGAAACTTCTTGAGCTGGCGCGGGAGTCAAAGAGTTTGGCTCTTTGGCCAGACCGGCGGTCGAACCGGATGGCATGCTTTGATCGGCCGTTGTTTTGCCGGAAAGCTTACCTGAAGCCGGTAAACTATATTTTTCAAGCTCGCCTTCCAGTTGATTTTTATCCGGCCCGGCTATGATTTTCAACCGCAATTCATTGGCAAAAAATCCGACGCCCAGAACCAGGCCAAGAATTGCCGCCGCGGCAAAAAAATAGAGAAGCGTTTTCTTTTGCATACACTACATTATATATAAGCCGTTAAAATAATAAAAGGCCGTGTACAGTTAACACCATGAGGTAACACTTGGTATAGTTAGGGGTAACACCTGTTAACTATTGAGATATGTTTATGCCTAAAGCCAAGTATGCCCGAGAGCAGCGCGTTAAGTGGTATTCTCAGGTAGATAAGGAACATCGGAGTGTTAAGGAAACTTGCGAGATATTCGGGATTTCTAGAAAGTGCTATTACAAGTGAAGAGGACGAGATTTCGGAAAGTCTGGTAACAGATACTATCCAGCTAAGAACCAACCTAATTTGAAACTCACCTATGAAGTCCGGCTATTTATTGAACGGCATAAGTCAATTTCCAACTATGGTCCGCTTAAAATGAAACTGTTGATTAAGAAAAAGCTGGGACTGGATATTTCAACTACCATCATTTATCGCTACTACAAACGGAAGAAACTGATTCGGAAACCGCAGAGAAGATTGTCGTGGTATGAACCGATGAAAAGAGCCTTGATTGTCAATAAACAGGGCGTGGGAGTGCAGATGGATGTGAAATATGTCTATGAACGAGGAGTGAGGATGTATCAATTTTCTGTTTTAGATCCCTTTACAGAAAAGTATCATTTTACAGTATTTTCTACTAAGGAGAGTAATAATTCGATTGCAGCCTTTCAGAAAGCAGAAAAATATTTCGGGTTTAAAATACTATCGGTGCAAACGGATAACGGAAGCGAAGCTCGAGGCATATTTCACGCCTGGCTTACCAAGAAAAATATTCCGCATTACTTTATTCCGAAAAAATCTCCTTGGTGGAACGCCCAAGTGGAAAGAATTCACAAAACCATTGATGACGAGTTTTATCTTAATCCGTTTCGGATTTGGAACACTCCCATTGAATGGTTGCACTACTACAATTTTGAAAGAATACATTTGACTCTTAACGGACTTACCCCTCAAGAGAAACTATAAAGTGTCACCCTTGACTGTTAACTATACATGAGTAAGCCTTGCTTTTCCAGTTATTTTTCCGCCGGGCTTTACTCGGCTTGATTTCTCATCATTTCAATAGCTTCTTCCAGAATCGCGATGTCTTTCGCTTTTTCTCCTTTCGGCAGCCTGGAATATTGCGTTTTTTGTTCCGGCGAAGCATTTTCATCATTGCGGTCGAGCCACCTGTCATGGATCAAGTTCAAGACATCCTCAAGTTTTTCCAGCGCCACTTTCGCGGCCAGCAAATTTTCTTCCTGCCAATCCCGCGGAAGATCCGCGAAAGCCGTATTGGCGATATCAATTTCCGTTTGCCCGGCATGGCTCTGAGTCCAGAGCGCATCTTTGGTTTCCTTGAGACGTGATTCAAAAGAACCATCTTCTTTTTTGCGCTTTGCTCGCCATTCTTCATGCAATCGACTGGCCAGCGATCGCATCAGTTCCTCCCGCTGTTTTTCTAATAATTTTTCCCGTTCATTAAATTGGGGTCTTTCCAGATCAGACATATTTATAAAATTTATTAATTATTTTTTCCGAATAATTATGCGCCAGCATCCAGCGTCATTTTCTCTTGATTTCTGCATTTCAATTTCGATGTTTCCTCTTTTTGCAAGTTCCTCAAGTTTTCTTTTCGTCGCCTTGCACCAATCGCCAAAAAACTCGTCGCTTTCATCATCCTCGAAGGATTCCAGCCGGGCCTCGCCGCCGGACTTCAGCACGCGCACTATTTCTTCATATGACAAATCAACATCCTCCTCCATCGTCAAGCCGCCGAAATATTCTTTGTTGCGCCCGGGCAGCGCCGCACAGTTCAAAATCAATTCAAATGACTCGTCAGTAAAAGGCAGTTTTTGTGCCAATGCCTTGACTGACTTCTCTTCAATCGCTTTCCGGATTTCCTCCGTCCAGAGCGCATCCCTGATTTTGCTCTTGATATAGTCGTCATCGCCGCCCTCGACAGAATACGCCTCCCGGCTGATGCCATGTTTCAAGCAATAACTGGCAAACAGACGTTTATCGGCGCCGATGTCCAGCATTTTTTTGTCTTTTAAAGCGCGCTCATTCAGTCCGAGTTTTTTGAGATAATCTTCAAACACGGATTTTTCCTCCCGTTCGGCGTATTCCTTAAAGGTCAGGCCTTCTTTTTCAAGGACATTAGTTATGAAATCAGCCAGTTCTTTTTTCTGTTTTTCCAAAAGGCTTTCGACTTCGCAGCCGACATGCGCTTGTTTTTGGGGGTCATTCCCGGTTTCTTTTGCATACGCTTCATCCGCTTTCAGAATGCTGTCGGAAATTGTCTCAAAAATCACCGGCTTTTCCGGATCAGAATTGTCCCGATAAGTATATACATTTTTCGGCCTTTCCGCCGCGCTTCCTGCTGTGTTCGGCTCCGCCCATTTTTCAAAAGTCATTTCTGCTTAAAGATTACTCGAATTAATTTGTGAATTATTTTTTTTTATAAAATTTACTTTATCAGCAACTTAATATTTTCCGTATAAAATTTCTTTGGTTTTTAAATAAATAACAAAGGGTAAAAGGAAAACAACTGTCAGAATTATCATAGATTGAACAAGCGCATATCCAGTCCCTTCCATTTGCCCGATTAAGATCAAAAGGGCAACGGCGGGCCCAAGGATATAAAATAAGAAAATTTCCATTAAGCGTACTATCCGATTGATATCCAGACTCCTGTCTGAAGGGTTTTTTGGAGCATATATTTTCATTAGTGGAAAAAGAGCAAGGGCTAAAATAGCAAGAAAATTATAGACCTCTATCGCATCCGTCAGATAATTATTTTCTATATTGCTCCAAAATGAATAAATAATAATTGCCAATATCAAGTAAACAGCTAATAACATTTTTTTCGAGATAACTTTCTTATCAATTAAAATAATAATTGCATATGGAAAGAATATTAAAATAATATGTAAACCCTTTATTAGCATATAAATATTTTAAAAAATCCCTAAAATCCACGGCGGAGCTGATTTAATTATTTTTCCGCCATACAAATAAATTTGTACCCGCTCAGGAGGCTCACATTTTGGGTTGACACTGAAAACTCAAGTCATAAACAAGCCAGCGTTCTTGATTCAATTGGTCTTTTATATCTTCGATCGGCTTGATCTGACTTTCAAATTTTTCCATAAACACCCCGAATTCATCCTGATTAGAAGGGACGATTTCCGTATTCCACAAATGGGCAAACTCGACATAGGCTTTTATTATACCTCCGCTAATCAGGGTCGCCGTCTCAGTCGGCAAAACCGACTTGAGAGCCATCATAAATTTATTTTTTGAAAGTTCCGCCAATAATCTCCTGATTTCCTGGTCGCTGTAGGGCGGCTGGCCTTCCAGTAGTAACTTGGGATCACTTCCCGCTTTCTTGTGCCAGGCGACCGTTTCTCTGATCTTATTACCGATTTCCACCAAGGATTTCACGGCTTCAGCCTGCTCCAAGTTCTGGCGCATATTTTCAGCAGCATCCTGGCCATCCGGCTGGGTGCGCAGGTAATTTAAATATGTTTTAAAAACCCTTGGGGCATCTGTTTGATCAATACTCTCTCGAATAGAAGTACTTTCCCCAGGAAAGGTGACCACATGGCCATCCACCGTCTCAGCTAACCGGCTCCGGCCGGTAACTTCATAGCTAGTTTCCAGAATTCCTAGATTGTTCTTCTTTTTTAAGTGTTCCAGGAGCTTTTCAAGATTCAACCGGACACATTCTTCTGCCGAGAAAGACAGATTTTCCATTAGCGCTGGCAAATCTTCCATCAGCTTTTCGGTTTTTAAAAAATACGGGACCGTGATCTGCTCCATCGGAATTCCCAGCTCTTTTTCCATTTCTTGAACCAACTCGCTGCGCTTTTTTTTCAAAGAAGCAATTCTTTCCTGAATTCCGGCTATTTCCGATTTATTCCGATAAAGCGTGTTCTGCGTTGATATTTCTTCGCTATTTTCCGACGCATATTTTTCCGCCGCCGCCTCATCAATCTGATCCAGCCAGTCCTGACCATTGGATAATTTCAGTAATCGGGACTGTAGCTCTTTCAGAACAACTAGCGTTTGGGGATCATCCTGGCAATCTTTTTTCAGCGGAGCAAACAGCGATTCGCAATAGGTCTCCGCGGGCTGGCTTTCGCGAAAAACCGCCTCGGATCTTTTTTCTGCCAACTGATCCAATACTATCCGGTCTTCTGGCGAAGTCATTTTTTCCCTGGCTATGTTTTTTAGGGGCGCCTCGGCATGCGCCATATCCCAAGCCAGTTCTTGATTTTTAATATAAGACCTGGGTATTTCCTTTGGTTTTTCGAACATAAATTTTAATTTAATTACTTAATTATTATTCTCATAAAAGTTTCATGCCCTGTCCGCAGCAGGCCAGTATGCCGCCAACGCCCAGTCCCAGGATGACTTTTCTCATAGGTTATAGTTACTCTTAATTTTTATCTTTCTTTGACTCTATTTTAGCCCAAAAAGAGTTCTTTTAGCAAAATAAAATCGGCTGAAGCCGTTTTCATTTTTTCTCGAGTTTTTCGCGGAGAATTCGCAGTGCCCGCTGGTGCTGACTTTTGATTGTATTATACGGCATACCGAGAATTTCGGAAATTTCGGAAAGCGAGAGGTCGTCTTTATAGCACATCAGAAGAATAATTCGGTATCTATCCGGCAGTTCCTTGAGTTTTGCGGAAATTTCCCGAGCTAGGTCTTTTTTTCCCAGTATCTCATCCGGCAACAAGATGTTCTCGTCTGTTATTTCTTCCAACTTATTATCTCCCTCGTTGTTTTCAAAAAAAGAAAAGGGTACAGTTTTTTTCTTTTTAAAATAGTCATAGGCCGTATTTTTGGCGATGGCGAAAAACCAGACTTTTAGCTTTTTGTCCGGGTCAAACCGCTTGAAATTTTTCCAGGCTTTGAAAAAAGTAATTTGCGAAAGATCCTCAGTCGCCGACCGGTCGCCGATTAGCTGAAAAAGGGAAATTATAGACCGGTTTTAAGTATTTTTTGAGCAAAACTTCAAAAGCTTGGTCGTCCCCGGCCAGGTAATTTTTTATCAAAATTTGGTCACTTTGTTCCATAAAACCATGTTATCACTAAAACCGAAAAGTACCATCAAAGAATCCTAGAAAATTAAAAAAAATACATCCGATTGAATAAGAAAAAACAGCCGACAGGGTTGACAGAATTCCGGATTGGCCTTAGACTAGATTGACGTTTTTTGGCATCACCATTCCAAAGGGAAAGGATAAAATCAAATGTCACAACGTCGTAAACTTGCCGCCGCAGAAAAGATCCGCGAAGCAGCGCTGGAAATTCTCCGCGTCACCAGGCAGCTTCCGCTTTCGGAGCTAAAGCAGCGCGTGGAAGCGGAGATCGGCCGGCCGCTGAGATTCGAATATTTTATCGGGAATTTCTCCGGCGACAGAAGGTTTGACTTTTGCAACAATTCCGCGGTAGGCTTGTCAATTTGCAAGACCAGTATACCGAATCAGGCAATTGTCATCGAAGCCTGGAAAAAGAGCATACTTGTCCGGCGGTCAGCCTAGCCCAGTGAGGCGGGCGCCGCAAATAAGACGGTCGAGGCTGTGACCTCGCCGTCTTTTTTTATTTCCTGAAGTTGGTAAGTGATTCAAAAAAACAAACTTGGGCTGTTTGCTTTTTATTTTTCCGGAGATTTACAATTACGCAGTTACTTGCATAATTATTGCTTTTTGATCAGTTCCAATTTTTCAAATTTTTTTAATTTTTTTATCCGGGCTTCCACTTTAGCCGCCATCGATCTATTTTTAAATTTTTTGGAATAAACCAGCTTTACGGGTCGGCGCGCCGCCGTATATTTTGCGCCTAGAACACAATTGTTGTGCTCGGCGATTCGGCGCCGAAGATCGGTGGTAATGCCGGTATATAAAGTCTGGTCGGCGCACTCAAGGATGTATAAGTAATACATGTTTTAATATTCATGGATCTGGATATCTTTGCCGTCGATGGTGATGTCTGTTTCGGATGTATCCGTCCAGCAGCCCGTGTTAAAATATTTGGTGAAGTTAGAAATTTTTTCCAACATCTTAAGGCGTTAAAAAATCAAAGCCTACTTTTAATTCTTATTCCAATATATTACTCGACTAGTTTACTAATCAAGCATTAATATTTTACTATTATTAAAAACATTCTCAAAATGAAATGCTTTTTTATATTTCATAGATTCCCGCAAACAAATTGGCATGGATCCAGCCACCCGGCCAGCGCCGCTTGGTTTTGCACGTAACCCAAGATATTTACACCTCCCCCTTTATGAAACCCCAGATGCAAGTGTTTTCTTTCTCCACTGGTTTCCGCACTATAGCCTCGGCCTAAAATTCCCAGTGTATCGCCCGCATTTATTTTTTCGCCGCTATTAAAACTTACGCTGGAGAGTTTCAAGTGTCCGTAAACCACCGTGATTGACTCTTCATTGAGATTGCAAGATTCTACCGCTACGCCTCCATATCCGGTGGCTGATTTTTTCAAAAGCAAATTTCCGTCGCAAACCGCTTGAACCGGGACATCAACATTTTCTTCACCGGAAAAAATTTCAAAGTCTGTCCCGGTGTGGTAACCGCGGAATTTTTCCGGACTCACCGGAGAATTTTGGGGTGTGATAAAAATGCCAAACGGTTTTTTGGTCGCGCGTTCACCGGCCCCGTCCAGTGGCGCGCTAAAACCGCTGGTTTTATTTTCCGCCGGAACGGGATCGTTTTCTTGAACAACTTGATTTTCTTTTAGATTTGGAACAGAGCTATTGGCTGGAGTGTTATTTTTTTCTTTAAAATAAGGGCTTACTAGCCAAAAAGCGGCTAGTAACAAGACTACTAAAATTATTGACATAATGAAGATTTTTCCCACTCCGTTAGAATTCTACAGCGGCGCCCTAAAAGAGCGATGCAAAATTTAAATAATTAATTATTCCGAACCCCGATACAAAAACTGAAAAATCTAACGGAGTAAATAAAATTATATTTGGATCCGGGAAAAGAAATAACTGCCGAGCGCCAAAAGAAGAGCCGCGCAAAAAGTCAGGACCAAAAAGTCCAGCGGCAAACCGAAATGGACTTGTCCGGTCAAGGTGCCGCGCAACCCATCCACTCCGTAGGAAAGCGGATTGATAGCTGAAATGCCTTTGATGGCGGCCGGTACTTTGTCCAACGGAAAAAGCGCGCCGGACAAAAAGAAAAGCGGCATAATAAGAAAATTCATAATGAGCGGAAAAGCGCTCATATCATCCAGAAGCGAGCCGATGATGGTTCCGAGAGCTGTGAAAATGATGGCGGCGAGAATCATGAAAAGAATGGCGGTCAGTCCGTGCGGATAAAGCGTCGGGTGGAAACCAATGGCCACTGCGATCAGAAAAACGACGATGGCCTGCCCCACCGAAACCGTCGCTCCGCCCAAAGTGCGCCCAAGCATAATGGCCAGGCGCGACACCGGCGCCGCTAAAGTTTCTTTTAAGAAACCAAATTGCTTGTCATAAATGATTTCAATCCCGGAAAACATGGAAGTGAAAATGATGTTCATGGCAATGATACCCGGCGCCAAAAACTGGATATAATTGCCGCCTCCGGCTTGCTGGTAGATGGGACCAAAACCAAAGCCCAGCGCTACCAAAAAAAGCAATGGCTGAGCCAAAGAACCGAGCATCCGCGCCCGGGAGCGTAAATATCTTTTGATCTGGCGGAGCCAAAGAATATAAACTGTGTTTAAAATTTTTTTCACTCCCGTGCTAAAATAGCCACCATCGGATTGCGGCTGTCCAGTGAATTGATTTTTAGTGAGTGGGTTCATCTTCTCCATACTTTTTGATGTATCCTCATTCGATCTTTGACTGTCCCTTCTTCCTCCCGGATTTGTTTTCCGGTAAGCGCCAAGAAGGCTTCTTCCAAAGAATTGGTTTGTGTTTTGCGTTTAAGTTCTTCGGCCGTTCCAGTAGTGATTATTTTTCCGTGATCAATGACGGCAATGCGGCTGGCAATCCTTTCCGCTTCTTCCATATAGTGGGTAGTGAAAAAAATGGTGATACCTTCGTTTTGATTAAGTTCCTTCAGATAACTCCAGGCATGATTGCGCGTTTGCGGATCAAGACCCAAAGTCGGCTCATCCAAGAAAATTATTTTCGGATGGTGTAAAAGCCCGCGCGCGATCTCAAGGCGCCGTTTCATACCGCCAGAAAATTCCTTGACCAGATCATCCTTCCTTTCCCAAAGCTCCACTAATTTAAGCAGGTCTTCTATTCGCTGGCGGCGAGTCTTCCGAACAACGCCATAAAGCACGCCATGAAATTCCATATTTTCCCAGGCGGTCAGTTCATCGTCCAGACTCGGATCTTGAAAAACAATGCCAAACGAGCGGCGCACCTCATTAGGTTCGTGCTCCGGGTCTCGTCCGTCAACTTTTATCTCGCCTGAACTTTTGTCCAACAGGGTGGTGAGTATCTTGATAATCGTCGATTTTCCGGCGCCATTCGGGCCTAAAAAAGCAAAAATTTCCCCACTTTTAACATTAAAAGATATTTTATCCACCGCCGTGAATCCGCCGAATTTTTTGGTCAGGTTTTTGACTTCAATGATATCCATGCCGATTGGTTTGTTTACGGATCTTATTATACCATGTCTTGTTTATTTATCCCCATGCCAAATGATTTTTATACACATTTGCTCTTCTTTGAATTTCTCAGCTGATTTGGTATAGTAATGAACTACAAAAAAAGACAGAGCGCTGAACTCTGCCTTTTCGATCCGACAGGTATTTAAAATTTTCTATAATACATATCCACATCCTGGATCCATTTAGCGACGGAATAAGAACTATGTTCCGAACAAGTTCTTCCGCATTTCCAAACTACCATTTTTTGCGGAGTATCAATGTCCTGATCTATGAGTTCCGAGATCCTTTCCCCCACCACGTCGACGGCCTGCTTCGGCGAATCAAAACAGCTATAGCCCGACTGGGTTTGATTATAAGTTCCGCGATAACCCCAATAGTTGTAACAGCTTTTTCCTTCTTTTTGCGGCGAAAATTTTCCCCAATTGCTCTCTTTTTTGGCAATAGCCACTAGATACGCCGCCACGTCCCGGTCTTGCTTGGCGATATATGGCGTCATCATTTGAATAGGATGGTTCTTCACCATCTTGGTGATGTCTCTTTCCAGTTTTGACGGCAGATCGTAAACGACCGGAGTAAATTTTTCTTTTTTTATTTTTTCCCCAATACCAAACAAAAGCGCTCCGAAGGTGACCGCGAACAAAAACAGAAAAATAAACAGAACATCTTCCAACGAAGGAGGCTCAAATTTTTTTCTAAGTATTTTTTTTGCCTGTTTAAATCCTCGGAAGGCAAGTTGTCTGGCTTGGCCGAATAATTTAAACAGTTTGATTTGTTTATTCATATTCATGGCTTATTAAAAGCAAAAAACGGGCTTTCACCCGTCTTGTTTTTTTCACCTACACCTCCATTATAACATAATTTAAGCAAAAAATCAAATCTTTGTAGAAGTCTAATTTGCAAAGCTGGTCAGATATTTTTGAATCAGTATTCATTATTTTATTTTTCAAACAAAAAATCATCGACCTATTGGCCGTTTTTTGGATAGCACCATTATTTTCAATATTGTCGTGCTAAAATAAGCTGCTTAAAAATTGCATCGCGTGCCGGATGTTCCACCACAAGCTGGATAATACAAACGACTCTGATCGAGATGCACATCTTTTTTGTTTCTCCGGGAAAAACCAGACGATCCGTTGGAAGGTGTTGATGAGTTGCCAGAATTCTGAGTTGACGTGCCGGTCGTATTAGCAGTTGTCGCTCCGGTGGTGGAATTTCCCTGGCCATTAGTCACCGTGACTGACTGGCCATTTGACTCAGCCTGATAAGTATATGTTCCATCCGGACTAAAAACGAAACTTGTAATATTGTCATACGCGGTTCCCGCTTGGCCGTTGATGACAATATAGGCGCCCCGATCATCCACAACTTTATAAGCTATGCTTTTTCCGTCCGGACTGAAAATCACATAGCGTGGTCCTGATGACGTTTCCATCGGTGCTATTTCCTTATATAGTTTGCTTTCTTGCCCATTAAAAACAACTACGCTATATCCTCCTTTTTCCGCCACATAACCCAGAGCGTTGCCGTTGGCCGTAAAAAGTATCTCTTTAATCGCGTCATACACCTGCTGTTGAACAGTGTCTTCCAAAATAACCACGGCCTGGCCATTAATAGTTCCGCTATAGGCAAAAAGCGTTCCGTCCGGACTGAAGGTGGCATTTTCCACGTAATCATAGGCAGCGCTTTCTTTCCCGTTAATCACCACCACCCATTTATCATCCCTCTGCACCCGATAAATCTCCCTCTCTCCATTGGAAGCAAAAAGCAGGCGCAGATCCTTTTTTTGGCCTTGGGAAGATGCTCTCGGTCTTTTTTTAAATATTATTTTGGCCACTTTGAAATCCTCCCGGCTTAAATAATAAATCAAGCCGGTCAATGACGCTGCAAAAATGAAGATTATCCCCAAAGCTATTTTTGTTTTTATTTTTTTAGGTATTTCCATTTAAAAATGTCGCGTTAATTTCACTGCGCTTGAGCTTAAACTACTCTGACAATTTCTTCAAGCGTTGTCGTCCCATCGATAACCCTATCGATGGCGTTTTGGCGCAAAGTTTTCATTCCCGCCTTTTCCACATAGGCCTGAAGTTCGCTCATGGAAGCTTTGTCAACAATAAGCGCCCGCAGATTATCATCGAAAATAAGCACTTCAAACACTCCTGTTCTGCCTCGATAGCCCGAACCGCCGCAGCTGGCGCAACCGGCTCCTTTTTTATAATCAATTTCCGCGCCTTCCAAACCAAGAAAGGAAATGTATTCCGGTCTTGGAGTTTCGCTGGTAGCGCAGTCAGGACATATTTTTCTGACCAATCGTTGGGAAATGATTCCGCGAATCGCGTAGGCGATAAGTCCCCGTTCAATATTCATATCAATAAGCCGAGCAATGCCGCCGATGGTTGTATTGGCGTGAAGTGTCGAATAGACCGCCCGTCCAGTGAGCGAAGCCTGCACCGCGTGTTCGGCAGTTTCGCTGTCCCGGATTTCGCCGATCATAATGACATCCGGATCTTGGCGAAGAATGCTTTTCATACCCTTGGCAAAAGTGAATCCGATTTCCGGCTGAATTTGGCTTTGCCGGATATCTTCAAAATGCATTTCAATTGGGTCTTCCAGCGTCATGATGTTCCGTTCCTTGCGGTTAATTTCCATCAACATAGAATAAAGCGACGTTGTTTTGCCCGAGCCGGTCGGTCCGGTGGTCAGAACCATTCCATAACTGGCCAGGGTCATTTCTTTGATTTTTTTTTGGATTTCTCCATCAAACCCAATATCACTAAGCGAGATGAGCATCTCCGAACGATTGAGAATTCGAAGCACTGACGCCGGACCATTTACGGTCGGAAAGATCGAGACGCGAAGATCCAGCACCCGTTCTTCCACCGTGCCGTCCAGAGATAGCCTCACCGCGAAATGACCGTCTTCCGGCAAACGAACATTTCCCATTTCCATATTGCAAAGCACTTTGAGATGATTCACGATATGATCAAGATATTCTTTGGGCATGCTGTCTTGCTCTTGCAGCACGCCATCCACTCTGAAACGGATAAGTATCTTGCTTTGCAGTGGCTCAATGTGAATGTCCGAAGCGCCCTTTTCTGTCGCTCTTTGGATTATGGTGTTTACATAATCGCCGCCGGAAATATCGTTGATGATTATTTTTCTTTCTTGGTTCATTTTTTGTTTTTTACACTTTAATTTTACCACTAAAATAAAAAAATGCCTATCTGAAATGTCTGGATGAGCTCACTTGTCGCAAAAAAAAATTATTTTTGCCGCTGTAACACCAAAAAAAAGACCGTAACCAATGGCTACGGCCTCCATTTTTTTACGCCGCATCAGGTACGTGATTGAAAAGATGATCGGCTTCCCAATAGACGGTTTTTAATTCTTTGACAATGGCGTTCGTCAGGCGTTTTTCCAAAATATGCAACACCTGCTTGTAATACCAGAGCTTCTGGTCTTTTGGAGCATTGAACCGTTCCCAAAGATCTTCACCGATCTTGTGATAAGCTTCGATCATGGAACGCAGATTATGAATCTTGTCCGCCGCCGTGACCATAAGCGCGTCCCGGCTGTCATGCTCCAGATTGCAAAGATACTGATTTTTCCGGTCAAGCCAGGTGGCGCGTTTATCAATTGCCATATCAGGGTCTTTGTTTTCTGAAACTTCCATGACAATATGGGCTATATGGAACCCGAAATTCTTTTCAAGCTCGGCATATTTGCAGCCTGGAACATCCTCCAAAATGTCATGTAGAAGCCCCGCCACCAGGACATCTTCATTGTCCGTGTAGCCGGAAAGAATGACGAAGATGGAAAATGGATGAACGACGAAGGGCAACGGAATGCTTTTCCGCGTCTGGCCAAGATGCTTTTCAGCCACAAAATTAATGGCTTCCTGAATCCTGGGCGTAAGCTCCATTTTCAGCCTCCTTTTTTAGTATTTTTAAATAACTTGGATAATTTATTTTCCCCTTCCCCAACTGATGCCATTCCAGGCCCTTTCATGGCCGTAATAAATCAGAGTGCTCGCTAAATTAGTGGCTAACATAACGCTTACGGTTATGTCATATCTTCGAGTGATGGAAAAGACAATGATAAAATCAGTGAACATGATGGTCAAGCGAAATGTCAAAGCTTTGACGAAAGAGCGGCGGTTTTTTTCTTGAAAATACATAGCTTTTTGGTTTTACATTTTACTTTTTCCTTGTCTGATAGCGAGTGTGAGTCAATTAGAGAAATGGCCTATTATTCCTTTATTTTATTATACCACCAAAAGGAGTGAGCCATTAATGGCTTTTCGATGTATAATATTTCGGGTATGTGCGAGACTGGCATCAAGAAGCTCTTTTTGTTATAATCATGACTAACCCTAAATTAGACATCACTTATGAAAATGAATATTGCCCAAAAAATAATCGCTCGCCATCTGCTTAGCGGCGAACTCCAGCACGGAAAAGAAATCGCCATCTCCATTGATCAGACCCTGACCCAAGACGCGACCGGCACAATGGCTTTTTTGCAATTTGAGGCCATGGGGATCCGCCGAGTAAAAACAAAATTGTCGGTGAGCTACATTGACCACAATACGCTCCAGACCGGTTTTGAAAATGCTGATGATCACCGATTTCTCCAAAGCGCGGCGGCTAAATATGGCGTCTATTTTTCCCGGCCGGGTAATGGCATCTGCCATCAGGTCCATCTGGAACGTTTCGGCGTGCCGGGAGCCACGCTCTTGGGTTCCGACAGTCACACCCCGACCGGCGGGGCGCTCGGCATGCTGGCCATCGGCGCGGGCGGATTGGACGTGGCAATCGCCATGGCCGGCGGACCTTTTTATCTCACCATGCCAGAAATCGTGCTGGTCAATCTCACCGGCCGGCTCGCGCCTTGGGTTTCCGCCAAAGATATTATTTTTGAATTGCTGCGCCGGCTCACCGTCAAAGGCGGCGTCGGCAAAATATTCGAGTTCAGCGGCACCGGCGCGTCCAGTCTTTCCGTCCCGGAACGGGCCACCATCACCAACATGGCCGCGGAACTGGGCGCTACCACTTCGCTTTTTCCGAGCGATAAACAAACTCGGCTTTTTTTGAAAAGCCAGGGCCGGGAAAAATCCTGGCGCGCGCTCAAGCCAGACCCAGGTTGCCGCTACGATTCAGTCATTAACATCGACCTTTCCGCCCTGGAGCCGATGATCGCCAAACCACATCAACCGGATCGGGTGGTCAAAATAAGCGAAATAGAAGGTTTAAAGGTGAATCAAGTGCTGGTCGGCAGCTGCACTAATTCGTCCTACAAAGATCTGATGACTCTGGCGGCAATGCTCAAAGGCAAGAAGGTTCACCCGTCTTTGAGCGCCGGCGTGGCTCCCGGTTCGCGCCAAGTATTGGAAATGATCGGGAGAAATGGGGCATTGGCCGATCTCATTGCCGCCGGCGTGCGGATTTTTGAATCCGCCTGTGGCGCCTGCATCGGCATGGGACAGGCACCGTCTTCCGGCGCGGTTACGCTGCGCACTTTCAATCGCAATTTCGAAGGTCGAAGCGGCACGGCAGACGCCAAAATATATCTGGCCAGTCCCGAAGTGGCGGCCGCGGCCATTCTGACCGGCCGAATCACCGACCCGAGAAAATTCGGCCGGGCGCCTAAATTCACCTGGCCGGAAAAAATGTTTATCGATGACGGCATGGTTATCCCGCCGTCCTCATCAAAACAAAAAATTGAGATCGTCCGCGGAGCAAACATCAAACCGCTGCCGCTTGCTCCAAAAATGTCCGCCGATCTCAAGGGCAAGATACTTTTGAAAGTTTCCGACAACATCACCACCGACCACATCATGCCGGCCGGCGCCAAGATCCTGCCGCTCCGTTCCAATCTACCGGCGATCTCGCAATATGTTTTTGCCCCGATCGATCCAGAGTTCGCCCAGCGCGCGAAAACCGCCGGCGGCGGACTGATCCTGAGCGGAGAAAATTACGGCCAAGGATCCAGCCGGGAGCATGCCGCTCTGGCGCCGATGTATCTCGGCATCAAAGCGGTTATCGCTAAATCGTTTGCCCGCATCCATATGGCCAACCTGATCAACTTCGGCATCTTGCCGCTCACCCTGGCCAACCCGAAAGATTATGTCTGGCTCAAACAAAACGATGAGATAGAAATTTCCGATATCCGCGGTCAACTGCAATCAGGCGCGGAAATAATCGCCAAAAATAAAACTCGAAAAAAATCTTTTGTCGCCCGGCACTCTTTGACCCCGCGACAGATCAAAATCATGCTCTCCGGCGGAACGCTTAATTATTTTAAATATAATAAAAAATAAATTTATGAAACACACGATAACTTTGATTCCCGGCGACGGCACGGGACCGGAATTGGCCGCGGCCGCCCGACGAGTGATCGACGCCACCGGCGTCGAGATAGAGTGGGAAGTTGAAGAGGCGGGCATCGACATTATGAAAAAAACCGGCACTCCTTTGCCGCCGGCCGTTTTGGAAAGCATTCGGCGCAACAAGGTGGCGCTCAAAGGCCCTGTCACAACGCCGGTCGGAAAGGGTTTTCGGTCAGTGAACGTGGCGCTCCGCAAAGAGCTAGATCTTTACGCGTGCTTGCGCCCTTGCAAGTCATATGCCGGCGTGCGTTCAAAATACCAAAATATTGATCTGGTTATCGTCCGGGAAAACACTGAAGACCTTTACGCCGGAGTGGAATATGATCTGGACACTCCGGAGGCCAGCCAGTTGATAGAAATGACCCATGGCAAAATCGCCAAGGACTCGGCCATATCGCTAAAATCCATCTCCGTCACGGCTACCCGCCGGATAGCAAAATTCGCCTTCGAATATGCCCTAAAAAACGGTAGGAAAAAAGTGACCGCCGTGGCTAAAGCCAACATCATGAAATTCACCGACGGTCTTTTTTTCCGCGTAGCGCAGGAAGTAGCCAATGAATATGAAGGAAAAATTGCCTACGAAGAACGCCTGGTCGACAATATGTGCATGCAGCTGGTGCAAAAACCGGAAATCTACGACGTTTTGCTTTTGCCCAATCTTTATGGTGACATAATCTCTGATCTGAGTGCCGGGCTGGTCGGCGGACTGGGCGTGGCGCCCGGCGGCAACATTGGAGAAAATATTGCAATTTTCGAACCGACGCACGGCAGTGCGCCTCTCTATGCCGGAAAAAACAAAGTCAATCCTTCGGCCATCATTCTTTCAGGCGTGCTGATGCTCCGCCACATCGGAGAAAATGACGCGGCTGATCGCTTGGAGAAGGCCGTGATGGAGGTGTTTGCCGAAGGCCAATCAGTTACCTATGACATGAAAGCTGACCGCGATGATCCCACCGCCGTCGGCACCGCCGAAATGGCTGACGCCATAATCGTGAAACTCGGCAAGCCAAACTCGGTGACATTATAAGAACAATATTCAAAAATTTCTTTCTCTTCTGCCAAACCGCTTTTTTATGTAAACGAAGCGGTTTTTGAAATAAAAAATTCGTGGAAGATTTGAACCGAAAAAGATTGCTTTAGATAAAATAAAACTGAGCAAAATTTATGCCCAGTGTCCTAACTTGCTCCGCGGGCAGGACTCGAACCTGCAACCAATTGATTACACTAATCCAAATGTTTCCAAAAGGGGTGGACTATATCATACTCCAAAATGGAGCTGAGACGCTTCCCATCCGAAAAACGGACAGTACTCCTCGAAAGGATAGTCTCTGAACCTTCTCCGATTAACATCGAAGCTTGGCTGCTGATTACCTTAATAAAAATATTTTAGGCTTCCAGCAATTCATCTCATTTTCGACCTAGGTTGCCCTAGGAAGCTGCGTTTTTCACAGTCAACTGCTCTACCATTGAGCTACCGCGGAATAATTAATTTTAAATAAAACTTTTTATAAATTGTCTACCTTGATAACTTTTCAATTGTTTTTCTCTTTTTAAAGACTCCTGTCTGGTTTTTGCTGACTCGCTATATACCAATGTCCATTCCCCATCATATCTTGCCGTATAACTATTTGTGAATATCCTATCGTTGTGAAGTTTTATTCTGGTTTCTAAATCTTCACATTGTCCTATATATATTCTATTATGTTTTTTGTTAAAAATCCCGTAAACCCAATACATAATAATTTCTGCTCTACCTCCGCCAGCCGACGGAGAGCTACCGCGGAATCCGCCAGTCGGCGGATTAATTTTTAAAAATAAAACCGAGATCTTCGGCTAAATTTAACAAATTGATTATAGCAAATTCACCGAATAAGGCAAGCCTGAGCGCTTTTTAAAAAAATTTGTTTTTTTCACAATTTTTGGTAAAGTAAAATACGACCAAGTAAAAATAAAAAGGGAATGACTTTTGAAGACTGCTTAAAAAAAATCCGAAAGCTATGATCTTTCACACTTGCTTTTTCTTTAATTTTCCTTCTTTTTTGACGGTCTTTTCGGAGACGGCACCCGTGTTTTTTAATTCATAACAAGCCTGATAAAAAATAATGGGATCAGAATTTCCCCGAATTGAATCATTGGATTTTTCCGGAATGGGAACAGAGCTGGGACTTTTGATCGTGGTAAAAAATGAAGAAGAAGCAAAACGCGCGCGAACCGACCTGTCCGCGGCCAAAGAAAAATACGCGCGGTTGGAAAAAATATTCAGCCGCTTTGATCCGGAAAGCGAGCTGTCCCGTCTCAATGCCCACTTGAATGAAGCCATTCCGGCTTCTGCCGATTTAACGGCTATCGCCAAAAAATCCCTGGATTATTATGAGAGCACGGAAGGAATTTTTGATCCGCGGATCATTGGTCATCTGGAATCAATCGGTTACGCCAAAGATTTTAAAAAGAGTGATTTTACGCCAATTGTCCCGCTAAGCCCGCCGGATATTTCAAAAGATTTGAAAAGCGATCTTCAGATTTCGGAAGGAAAAGTGCGCTTTTCAGAGCGGATGGATTTCTCCGGAATCGTGAAGGGGTTCGCCACCGACCAGATAACGGCTTTCTTCAGAGAAATGGGCTGGCGAAATTTTCTGGTCGATTCCGGCGGAGATATGTTCGCCGCTGGCCGGCCGCCGGAAAGTGAAAAATGGAATATCGCCGTTGAAGGAGTGGATGAAAAAAACCTACACCTGTCTATTTCAGAAAAGGCCGTGGCCACCTCAGGTATCAGCCGACGAAAATGGGAGCGGGATGGAAAGCGTTTCCATCATTTGATCCATCCGAAATATCCGACTAACTTTTCTTTTGACCTGCGCACAGTTTCAGTCATCGCCGATTCCGCCGAAGAAGCGGATGTTCTGGCAAAAACTATTTTTATTAAAGATAAGGAGGAAAGGGAAAAATTCGTGGAAAGTCAAAAAATTTCCGCTATTTTCCTATTTTACTCCGGCCGGGTAAAAATTTCATCTTCCGCTAAAGAACATTGCGTTCTCGGCTAGCGTTGACCAAGAAATTGAAAATGAAAAACCCCGCTTGAGCGGGGAATTTTTTAATAGTCTTTGAGTTTTTTAATCGTGCTGTGCTCGCGAATTTTTTCCAAGGCTTTGGCTTCGATTTGCCGGATGCGTTCCCGCGTCACTCCGAATTCCTGCCCGACTTCCTCCAAAGTGTGAATCACTCCGTCTTCAAGGCCAAACCGAATTTTCAGAATTTTCTGTTCCCTCGGAGTCAGCGTGCTCAAGACTTCCCCAATATGATCTTTCAAGAGCTTTCGCGCGGCTGATTGGTTCGGCATGATTGTTTCCGTATCTTCGATAAAATCGCCGAGTACCGAATCGTCATCGGAATCTCCAACCGAAGTTTCAAGCGACACTGTTTCTTGGGAAATTTTCATGATGTGACGGATTTTGTCCACTTCCAGTCCCATTTCCACGGCGATTTCTTCCGGCAATGGTTCTCGCCCCAGGTCCTGGACCAGGCGTCTCGTCACCTGGGTATATTTATTGATAGTTTCCACCATATGCACCGGAATGCGGATCGTTCGCGATTGATCAGCCAAGGCCCGCGTGATGGCTTGCCTTATCCACCAGGTCGCATAAGTGGAAAATTTATACCCTTTCCGGTAATCGAATTTCTCGACCGCCCGAAAAAGTCCGATGTTACCCTCTTGAATGAGATCAAGCAACGATAAGTTATGCGAACGCCCGACATATTTTTTGGCGATGGAAACTACGAGACGCAAATTAGCCTCCGTCAATTTTTGCTTGGCTTGCGGGTCGCCTTTCTCAATCCGTTTGGCCAGACTGACTTCTTCTTCCGATTTCAAAAGATCCACCCGGCCGATCTCCCGGAGATACATCTGCACCAGATCAGAAGATGCCTCTTCCGGAATATCGGCGAACTCTTTCTTTTTCCTTCCTTTTTTTCCTTCCTTTTTCTCCTCTTCCAAATCTTCGGAGATTTTGTCAGTCTCCATTTTTATCATGTCGCCGGAGCTCATGACGCGAACTCCCAATTCCTCTAATTTCTCATAGAGACCTTCCAGCTCTTCAATGTTCTGTTCGGCATTGGGAATAACATGAAGAATCTCATCCTCCGTGACAAATCCCCGCTGTTTGGCTCGTAAAATCAGATCAGCTACCAGATCTACTCTTTCCTCCTTGGGCTTTTCCGTTTTTTTCGCCTGCTTCTTTTTCGCGCTCTTCTCCTTGCCTTTCTTTTTCGTTTTCACGACCGCTCTTTTCTTTTTTCCGCGGATATTCTTTCTTTTCTTAATCGCCTTTCTCGCGCCGCTTTTGCGGAATTTCTTTTTGGATTTTTTTTGTTTCTTTTTGGCCATAAAATAAAAATAGGCTAAATTTGATTAATTTATCAATTCGCCGGAAATTTTTTTAACTTCTTCCCGCAAAAACAAAATCGCTTCCCGATCACCATTTGCCTCAGCTATTTTCAGGTCTTTTTCTATCCTTGCTAATTCCTTGCGCTTAACCTCTTTCTTAATCTCCCGGACACAGTTTAAATAATCGTTTGTGGGATTTTCCGATATTATTTCTTCGATGTTGTTGTTTAGATCCGGACGATATTTTTTTTCGAAATATATTTTCTCCGCCCGGGAAACTTCTGCCGGATTATCCAGCTCTTTCAGCAAATTGTCGAATTTGAACTGAATTTTTTCGCCCTGCTCAAGCATAGCAGAAAGCAGTTTATCCTTTAGCAGATTTGGATTTCCTTTTTCTTCCACAAAAGCTTTTCTCCAAACGCTTTCATGGATAAGCATAAGGCCAAGCAGATCATCGACAAGAATTTCCATTTTGGTTTTCGCGGAAAATTCCGTGTTTTCTTCTTTTTCCGACTGGTGATTTTCGTTCGTTCTGCTTTTCAGAGTAACTTTTTTAAGCATGTCGGTCAACACAGATTCCGTTGTTTGCAATTCTTCAGCCAGTTTTTTTACCCAATGGCTTTTCCCGATTTCCGAAGACACATGGGAAAGCATGTCCAAAATCTCTCCGGCTATTTTATTTTTTCCCTCAACCTCAGACTTATCCTCCTTAGAAAAAACTTTCTGAAAAAAATATTCCATCGCGTCAGCCGGTTTTTCCACTGTTTCTTTGAGCAACACTGGATTGCTTCTGGCCAAATCAGCCGCGTCTTTTCCTTCCGGCAACTCAACTACTTTGACATTCACGTCCTGCTCGAAACAAAGCTTGATGCTTTTTTTGGTGGCCGCCTCCCCGGCCTTATCCATGTCAAAAAACATTCTCAGATTATTGGTATAGCGCTTAACTATGTTGATTTGCTCCGCAGTCAAGGCTGTTCCGGAGACTGCCACCGTATTTTTTATCCCAGCTTGCACGGCTGCGATTACATCCATATTCCCTTCTACTAGTAACACGAAATCCTGACTTTTTATTTCGCTTTTAGCTTTATCAGCTCCATAAAGCACTTTGCCTTTATGATAAACCTCAGATTCGGGCGTATTCACGTATTTGGCTTGTGACTCGTCCCCACCGGGAGCAACGCGCGCGCTGAAACCGACCACTTTTCCCATCGCATCAGCTACCGGAAAAATTATCCGATCGCGAAAACGGTCATAAAAATCAGCATTTTCTTTTTTCACCAGTAGGCCTGTTTTTTCTATTTCCTGGACGGAATATCCCCGGCCGGTCAAAAAAGTGAGGATGTTTCTCCAGCCGGCAGGCGCGTAGCCCAGACGGAACTGCCGGATGGACTCTTCATTGAGACCTCGCTCTTTCAGATAATTCAGAATTTTTATTTTACCCGCCCCGGACCAAAGCTGGGTTTCATAAAATTTAGTGGCCAGCTCCAAGATCTCGAGCGTTCTATTTTTTTTCTTTTCCGTCTCCGCGTTGAATTTTTTGAGCGGTACACCAGCCTTGTCTGCCAGAATCTTTAGCGCTTCCTTAAATTCCACTCCTTCCATTTCCATGACAAAAGAAAAAATATCACCGCCTTTTTGACAGCCGAAACAGTGCCAGATCTGCTTTTCGGCATTGACCATAAAAGATGGGGTTTTTTCATTATGAAAAGGACAGCGCGCCTTATAGTTGGCGCCTGTCTTCTCGAGACGAATGTATTCTCCGATAATATCCGCGGCGTTAAGCCTCGATTTTATCTCCTCAATGTCCGAATTCATGTGGTATTGATACTTACTACACTTCTTGCGGCAAAAAATTCCACAGCGGAGGCGGTGAGAGTCGAACTCACGATACCTTGCGATATACACGCTTTCCAAGCGTGCGCAATAGGCCACTATGCGACGCCTCCTTATATACCTTAATGCGAGGCTAATGCCTCGCACATAACAATCTATCAGTTTTGACCAATTTATTCAATAGTTCGAATACCGACCAGTGCCAGCTCTTTTCCGTCTGGAACTTTGCCCAAAATAACCACGACTTTGTCCCCAGACGCCAGGTGTCCCTCTTTTTTGGCTTTTTCCAGCACGAGATCAATGGCCCTTCCTCGGCCGTCAATGATTTGAAATAAATAATTTTCTATTCCCCAAACAATGGATAGCTGATGGTAAGTTTTGGGACTGTCAGTGGCCGCTATCAGCAACTGTTCCGGCCGGTGATGCGCCATCATTCGAGCAGTCAGTCCTGAATTGCTAAACATTACAATCGCCTTGGCATTGGAACTTTTTGCCAGCTCATGGGCGCTGTTGATGATGGAAGCGTAGTCAGAAAGAATATTTTTGTCCAAATAGTCCGGCGTCACGTCATCATAAGGCGACTTTTCGGTATTTATGATTATTTCGCTCATAGTCGCGACTGCCTCCACTGGATATTTGCCGTTGGCTGATTCACCGGAAAGCATCACCGCGTCAGCGTGATCAATGACCGCGTTGGAAACGTCGGCTACTTCCGCTCGAGTCGGAATAGGATTTTCAATCATTGAATCCAGCATTTGCGTGGCCACAATGACCGGTTTTCCGGCCGCCAAACATTTGCCAATTATCTCTTTCTGATGAATAACCACTTCTGTTTCCGGAAGCTCAATGCCAAGATCTCCCCGAGCGACCATAACAACGTCGGAGGCCGCGACAATTTCGTCAATATTTTTAATGGCTTCCTTTCTCTCTATTTTGGGAATAATCTGAGGGATATTTTTGTCTCGTCCCAGAATTTTTCTCATTTTTTCCCGTGTTTCTTCCAATTCTTTGGCAGTACTGACAAACGACAAAGCGACGAAATCAACTTCTTTGCCCAGCGCGAATTCCAAATCGCGCTCATCTTTTTCCGTTACCGCCCCGAAATGGAAACCGGCATCCGGAATATTCACCCCCTTGTGATTTTTAATAATCCCGCCGTTTATGACTTCGGCTTCCAAAAATTCTTTTTCTTTTTTTGTAACTTTGAGCCTTTTCAGCCCGTCTTCTATGAGAATTTCATTGCCGATCCCAATATCATTTATAATCCCGGGATAATCAAGAAAAGCAATTTTTGAAATTGGATCATTTGGATTTAATTGGAAATTGGAAATTGGAAATTGTCTCCCTTCGGGAGATCCTCCGGAGGGGGAAAAATTAGGAAATGCCGCGGAATCAGAAATTCTTATTATTTCCCCGTTTTTTAATTCAACATCCTTGTCTACTGATGTCCTTATGCGGGGTCCTTGCAGATCGGCTATGATTCCAATTGAAATGCCCATCTCTGCCGCCAAGTCCCTGACTGTATCAATTATTTTTCCATGCCAATTGTGCTCACCATTGGAAAAATTAAGCCGAACTACGTTCATTCCCGCTTCTATAAGTTTTTTGAGAATTTCCCTGGACTCTGACGCCGGACCAATAGTCGCGACGATTTTGGTTTTCTTATTGTTCATACATATATAATAAATGCCGTGCTGACTTTGCACAAGGGCTGTTTCGCCCTGAATTAGACGGAAATTGATTCAGAGCAAATGAAAACAGGCAACTCTAAAGCCACCTGTCTTTAAAAACCTAATCGCTATTTGATTAATTCAAATCCACCGATGATGGGTAGTTTTTTCATTTCTCCTTTGGACGCATTGATGATCCCCATGATAGCCAGAACTATCAGAACAATAGTGCCAAACGGCAAAATTATAAACCAACCGAGAATCGGAATGATTGTTCCAACAACATTTACCGCGACAGCCGCCAATAGAAGATTTAACTGCTGGTTAGAATGAAATTTGGCATAGGGACTGTTTTTTGCTTCGCTTAGAAGGGGAACGAAAAACAAAATCGGAATTATATAGCCAACAATGGCTAGCGCCTTGTTTTTCTCCACGTCCTGATTGCCGCCTTTTGATGCTTCTGGCTGCGTGCCTGAATTCTGTTGTTGATTTGTTGTTTCTTCCACGTTACACCTGCCTTTCTATTTACTTATTTCTTTCTTTTATTTTAGCAGATTAGAAACTAATTGACAATCCGCCGTTTCTAGCTAAAATTGGTTCATCTAGCTAAAAAAACGTTTGGGAGGGGCGGATGAAAAAGTCAGTTCTTTATATTTTTTCCTTAATATTTACCTGTTTTTTCTTCTTTTTCGACACGGCCGAGGCAAAAGAATCCTCTTACCTAGTTGAAATAAGCCTGAATGAGTGTAAGATGCGGATTTATGAATTTCAATCCGATGACGGAAAGAAATTCCTGGGAGAATATGAGATTGCCACCGTAAAAAAAGGGATTCCGGCTTATCCCCAAGGGCTTGGATATATAACGAAAGTCGAAGAAAATCCGACTTGGTACCCGACTGCCTACACCCGTCAAGTTTTTTCCGAGCGAGGCGTTGTCCTGCCAAAAATCGTTTTGCCCGGCGATAAACTTAATTACATGGGTTCCTTTAAGATTCATCTTTCTCATTTTGTCCCCGGTAAAGGATCAATCTATCGCATCCATGGCAACAATGATCCTTCCAAAATCGGCAAGCGCGCCACCGGCGGCTGCATTCGAATGAAAAATAAAGAAGGATTGGATCTTATCCGCGCCGGCATTCTAAAAAAAGGCGCTAGGGTAAACATTTTTCCCTAAAAAGAAAAACGGCTCTCTGATCAATTTCAGATGAGCCTTTTTTATTCCAAATTTTCGAGTTCTTCCAATATTTCTCGAGGAATTGGATCTTTTTTCGGGCTCACGCCCGGATACCGCCAAGCGCTGATGATTTTTATTTGTTTTTTGGATATTAGATTCACAAGCTCACTTTGAACTTTTTCCGCCCCGGACGGATCAGCCATGGGTTGAAACTTGGCACTTTTAGCTTGGCCGCCTCCGGCGGACTGGTACATCGCCCAAATCTCCTGGCTCCATTTCTTAACTGGCTTACCCGCCGAGGTTCGCACCGTGCGGACGGAAGCGGGCTGCATGACCGCGACAGTTTTGGCGACAATTCCCTCTTCCTTTCTTTGCGGATTGTTAATCACCCGAATCACCCTTTGCGCCGAAAGTCCATATTGGCGCAACTTGTAAATGGCATGCTGAGTCCAAAAATATTTTTCGGTGTTTTTCGGAGGCTTACAATTCATAGTAACTACTCAAGAAGATAGCCACTTAAAATCTTGCATATGCAAGATTTTAAGTATTAATAAATTTATTTGAAAATTCTAAGAGTTAGTCTAGCAAATTACTTTTTCCTTTTTTCGCAGCATTTCCATCCCTTCCTTGATCGATTGCCGAGTCTGCCCGCCCACCAATTCAAAACAATATACTCAAGTTAATTACCATCATTACGCTGTCATATCCCTTAACGCTTTAACTCTCTCTTCTATCGGCGGATGAGTCATAAAAAGTTTCGTTAATTTTTTTCCTTTGAAGGGATTGACGATGTAAAGATGTGCCGTGGCTCGGTTGGCCGCTTCCAGCGGTTCTTGGTCAGATGAAATTTTTTCCAGAGCTTTGGCCAGCCCTTCCGGATAGCGGGTAAGGAGCGCTCCATCAGCATCGGCTAGAAATTCGCGTTTTCGCGATATTGCCAATTGCATCAACATCGCGGCGAAAGGAGCCAATATGGACAAAACTATGGCGACTATCATCAGGATAGCTCGTAGCTGTCCGCCGCCTTCATTATTGTCGCGAGATTTCCCTCCCCAAAAAGCCCAGTGACGAAACCAGTCAGCCAGAAGAGTCACAAATCCCACCATGACAACTACTACCGTGGAAAGCAGTATATCTTTATTTCCGATATGCGAAAGTTCGTGAGCAATCACGCCTTCCAGCTCAGCCTTTTCCAGTTTTTGGATGATACCGGTTGTGAGACAAATGACGGCATGTTCCGGATCGCGACCGGTCGCGAACGCGTTGGGTGCCGTATCTTCGATTATATATATTTTTGGAACCGGCAGACCGGCCGTGATGCAAAGATTTTCCACGATATGATAAATTTCCCGTCCGTTTTCATGGGTGACCGGCTTGGCGCTGCTCATAGCCAGAACAATTTTATCGCTCCACCAATAGGAACCGAAACTCATTAAAATCGAAAAGAGCACACAAAAATACAGAATCGCGCTGTTGTTTGTCGCCCCGGCGAAAACATAACCCACGCCGATGACAAAAACTAGAAAACCGGTAATATACACCCAAGTTAATCGAGTGTTTTTATCCGCTTGATTGTATAAAGTTGCCATAATAATCGCGTTAAAACCAAAAGTACAAAATAAAAAGTTGCAATTCAAAGTCCAAAGTTAAAATAATATATGACCTTGAACTGATAACTGCAACTTTTAACTTTTAATTTTGAATTTTTAACTAAATTTAAAATTCCACCTTCACCGGCTCTTTTTCCCCTTCGTCTATCCCAAAGAATTCTCTTTTAGTGAAGTTGAGCATGCCAGCAATAAGGTTGCTGGGAAAAATTTCAATCTTAATATTGAAGTCGCGCACGTTGCCATTATAGAATCTTCTGGACGCTTGAATTTTATCTTCCGTGTCGGTCAATTCTCTTTGCAATTCCAAAAAGTTCTGGTTGGCTTTGAGATCGGGATAAGCTTCCGCTACCGCAAACAGGCTTTTAAGAGCCCCGGACAACATATTCTCCGCCTGCGCTTTGTCGCCGGCCGTTCCGGCGCCCATCGCCCGGGTTCTAGCTTCTGTTACTTTTTCAAACACCTCTTTTTCGTGCGCCGCGTAACCCTTGACGGTGTTCACTAAATTCGGAATCAGATCGTATCGTCTTTTAAGCTGGACACTGATGTCGCTCCAAGCTTCATCCACTCGATTCCTGAGACGGATCAGACCGTTATACATCGCGATTATCCAGACCGCGATTACCACGATGATGGCTAATAATATTAAACCCATATATTTTGGCTATTTTTGATAGCCGAATTAATGATTATCCTGCTCTTATTATATCCCGGATTAGCCAAAAAACAAGCCTCAAAAAATTACCGGCTCATCTAAAATTGTGCTATAATTTAACTACAAATAAAATAAAATAAGATGTCGTTTTTCAAGCCCTATTACATATTTCTGATACCGATGGCCGTCGGCTTCATCGTCCAGTTTACAAAATTCATAGTTTTTTCCCTGAAACACGGTTGGGATTGGCACTATGCCATGACGCACGGCCACATGCCTTCGGCTCATACCGGATTCATTGTGTCGCTGGTCACTTCCGTCGGCTATTATGCCGGCCTCACTTCGGGCGCCTTTACGGTCGCCTTGGCTTTGGCAATCATAGTGATTGATGACGCGGCGCGGCTCAGAATGTATATGGGCGACCAAGGCCGATATTTGAATATGCTTATCCGGCAACTTAACGTGAGCGAGGAACAATTCCCACGCCTCAAGGAAAGAGTCGGCCACCGCGTCAGCGAAGTGATCGTGGGCGGAATCTTAGGATTCGTATTGACTATCGCTCTCGCAAAATTTCTTGGATGACCGTCTTGTCATTCCAAGGAATTCTTTCTTTTCCGATTGCCATTGTTTCTTCCGCGCCTTTGCCGGTTACCACGATATAATCTCCGGGCCCCGCCAAGGTGAGGGCTTTTTTTATAGCCTCGCGGCGATCGATAATTTTCCAGAAGCTTTCTCCTTCTGTTTTGTTTTGGACTCCTCCAGAAATTTCCTCGATTATTCTTAACGGATCTTCTCGATATGGATCTTCATTGGTAACAATTACGAAGTCGGCATAAGCAGAAACAATCTGTCCCATGATCGGCCGCTTGCCGCAATCCCGTTCTCCGCAAGAACCAAAAACCGCGATTATTTTTCCACCCTCCTTGGCAACTTTTATTTTTTCGATCAGCTTGTAAAGCTTTTCCAATGAATCAGGGGTGACGGCATAATCTATAATTATATTGATGCCTCGCTGATTTTCAACCGCCTCAAATCTTCCTGGAATCAGCATTATTTTCCCAAGAGCTTTTTTCATTGTTGTGAGATCTATCCCTTCTGAAAACCCGGCGCAGATGGCGGCCATAGCATTTTCCACATTAAACTCACCCGACAGATGCAGTGCCATTTCAGTGCCTCTGACCTTAAAGTTTGTCTTAGAGATACCAAATTTCATGTCCTCGGCCTGCACGATCTCTACATCCCGGAAAAAATTCTGCGCTTCCGGCCGGGCATTCAAACTCTTGAGCGTATAGCCGTATTTTTTCTCCGCCCGGCAATCCAGAAATTGTTCCGGATCTTCCATGTCCAAATTAACTACGGCTGTTTTAATTTTTCGGAAGAGTTTCAGTTTTATCTCCCGATATCTTTCCATTGTTTTGTGATAATCCAGATGTTCACGGGTAACATTGGTCACCGCGCCAACTTTGAAATTTATGCCCCAGATCCGGTTTTGATCCAAGGAGTGCGATGAAGTTTCCAACATCATATATTGGCAGCCGGCATTGACTGCCGAACGGAAAAATTTCTGAATCGCCCAGGAAGACATGGTGGTGAACTTGGTCCGATTGACCCATTCTTTTTCTCCGATCTTAAAACGGATGGTAGAAGCCATGGCTACTTTATACCCGGCCTCTTCCAATATCCAAGTAATCATGAGAATGGTCGTGGTTTTACCGTTGGTGCCAGTTACCCCGATAACTTTTATTTTTCTGGAGGGAAAGCGGTAAAAAACATTGGCCAAAAAAGCCATGCCCATGTGATAGATATTTTTCAATTTTCGTGGTATCAAATCTTTCATTATATTCTTCTTGCCATTCCGGACTCCGAGCCGGAATCCTTGCCTGCTGGCAGGTAAGTAATTTTTTTATATCCTGAAACAAGTTCAGGATGACATTACAAAATCATTATATCTTAAAAGACTTTGGAAATAAAACAAGGCCGGGAAGGTGTTACGTTGCCTTCCCGGCCCGTGCGGAAATGCTGAGCTCACGATGATAACGCCCAGACTGTTGCCAAGAGCGCGCCAAACGCAATCCACCAGTTACTGGCTCTGAAATACATGTTCGTTCCTCCATATTTTTCGGCCGTAGCCGGATTTGTTTGGCCATTTATTCAATTGGCATGTAGGGCATCTTCGCTTTAACATACGCCTTAAAACCATTTGCTCTTATGCCGTCTCCTGCGATGCGAGCAAATGAACCCCACTTTGCTGATTGCTCGTTTAGAATAGAACGAAGAACAGATTCAGAAACATGGCCAGAAGGCACGCGGCTTTCGCCAATTGTTTTTACTTCTGTTAAAAACATCATTGCAATATCCGATAATGCTTGATTACACCCCTTTTCCTTGCTCTTCTCCTGATACAACACAGCATATTCTTTCGCTTTCATATGCCCTCCGTGTTTTTAATATTTTATTTGAAAAGAATCAATAAAACATAGCGCAAAATAACCATTATGTCAATGGCTTAGCGGATATCTTGCCTAAAATAACGCCTTAATTGACTGAATAATTCGGTAAAAATTATATCTCAACGGGTTTATGACAATATCATACGAACCGGCAAATTCGGTAGGCTTTGCAGTCATGGAAAATCCTAATTTAAAACGGGTAATGCCAGACCAAGAATCCTTGTTATATTTTTCATGTTTTATATTGTATGATTTTATTCCCCCTAGGTCATATTTTTCGCACCCCATTTCTTTCGCATCCAAAATCTGCTGCCATTGCAAAAGATACGGTGCCATGACCTGGCGGCATTCACTGTCTGACGCGCCATGAAGATAAGTCGCTACATTGCCATAAAATGAAACGAGATTAGCCGCGATAATCTTACCGTTATATTCCGCTACATATAACTTCAACTTTTCCGCCGGAATGGTTTCCAGCATTTTCCGGTAATAACTGTCCGGATGGGGCGTTATACTATCGCGCTTGGCCGTTAATTTCGTAAGTCTCAAAAATTCGTTAATATATTTTTCTGTCATTCCGGCCTCCGAACCGGAAACTAGTGCGGATGACTGGATTCCCGCCTGCGCGTGAATGACATTAATTTTTACTCCGTGTTTCTGTGCAAGTTTAATATTATAGCGAGTTTTTGGTTTCATTTCGGCCAGAAGTTGTTCTTCCGGTTTCGTGATATCAATTATAAAAACTTCTTTCGGCTGCATGTCATGCGGCGCTTTTTTAATTTCAAACTCAGGAATTAATTCATGAATTAATTCAGTAATTTTTTCATCCAGAGGATCAAATCTTATCCAGCCAATATTATTTTCTTTCGCCAGATTGATAAGTTTTTTTAACAAAACTTTTAATTTAGAGTTGTAGTTTTGAACTTTGAACTTTGAACTTTGAACTTCTATAATCGGTCCGCGCGGAATATAAAAATACTTCCCGACTACTGGAAGCTCATGCTCGATGATGTTGGCATAAAAATTATTGTCGAAAATATTAAAAGTTTTTCGTCCAACTGACTCCTGAAACTTGCGCCAATTTTCTGATTGTAAGAACCCTCCGTCAGGAGAGTTAGTTTGGATAAAATTATTTTTTCCTATATTCATATTTATCATTCCGCCTTTGAACCGGAATTACTGCCTATCGGCAGGCAGGTAATTAGATCCCAGGTCAAGCCCAGGATGACACCACATATCATTTCTTTCCCAAACCTTTTAGCGCCCACTTCACCATTTCTCCGATGTCTTTTATGTCTTTTGGTACCGCCTTCAAAGCTTCGCGCGCCTCGGCCGCCGAATAGCCCATGGAAATTAAGGCCTCAATGGCATCCGAGCCGCTAATCGCGCTTTCCCGGTCGCCAAGCGAAATATCGCCAATCTTGTTTTTCAGTTCCAGAATTACTCTTTCGGCCGTCTTTTTTCCCACACCGGAAACTTTGGTGAGAATTGACGAATCTTCATTCACTATGGCAGTTTTTATAGTTTTCGTAGAAGCAACAGTCAGAATGCCGAGTCCGGCTTTTGGTCCGACGCCGGAAATAGAAATTAAAAGCTCAAACATTTCCAGCTCCTCCAGGGTTAAAAAACCGTAGAGAGTGATGGCGTCTTCTCGGACATGAGTATGGATGAAAAAATCAACCTCTGACTGGCCACTGATTTTTCCCAAGGTATAAGCTGTTGAGTATATTTTATAGCCCACGCCGCCAACATCTACGACCGCGTAGCTATTTTTTATATATTCTAATTTCCCCTTTATTTTAGCAATCATAATCCTGCCTTATTATACAATTTTCCCTGTCTCTTGCCAAAAAACCTTGGCTATGCTAAAAATATTAGAGTAATTAATAATTTTTTACTTTTAATTTCTCACTTTTAACTTTTTTTATTTATGCCAATCAAGAAATCAGCCAAAAAGTACATGCGAATTACGGTCAGCAAAACCGCCAAAAATGCCAAAATCAAGGGCACTTTTCGCAGCGCCATTAAAAAAACGGTGGAGGCGGCTGCTAAAGGCTCGGCTGAAGACGCCAAAACTTGGTTCAAAAAATCAGCCCAGGCCTTGGACAAGGCCGCGCAAAAAAAACTCATCGGTAAAAACACTGCTGCCAGAAAAAAATCAAGGCTCAATAAATTCGTAAAGGACTCTTTGGCAAATAAAAAATAGCTTTTGAAATAAAATAAAAAAAGCTCGCAAGGGCTTTTTTTGTTTCCGGTTTTTTACAGCTCTACCAAAAATTTATCCAGCGCCAGCCGAATATCAATTTTTCCGGTTTTTATTTTTGTATCCAGTTCCGCCAATTGCCGATAACTGCTTGTAAGCCTGGCCAAGGAAAAGTGTCTGATTTGCGCCAGACTTTTTTTGACCACGAAGGGATGCAGCTGAGTAATTTTAGCTATTTCATGCTCCGGCGCGCCCTGATTCTCTTTGGCATCCGCCACTTTCAAAAGATTTCTAAATTGGTAAATAAACATGGAAAAAAGATAAAATGGATCTTCCCCGCGCCTGAGATGCTCATGAAGAAGCTTGGTGACTTCTTTTTTGTTATTATTTCCCAGCGCGTCAACCATGCTAAATATGCTGATATTTACATTGGAATTGACCATTTCTTCAATGTCTGTTTCTTCGACCAGTTTTCCTCCAGAAAAATTCACTAGTTTTTGGATTTCTGAGTTCAGAGTTTGCGTATCGTTTCCAGAGAAGGCGATGAGTTTTTCCAAAGCGGAATTAGTTATGCCGATAGATGGATCTAATTCTTTAAATCTTTTCAAAACCCATTGATTGAGCTTTAGCCCGGACAATTTCTCGAAATTCTGGGCTTTGGAATTTTTATCCAAAAACTTGAAGAGCGTGTTTGTTTTTTTTGGCAGATTGTTTTCAAAAAACACGACCACTATATCCGTATCGCTATCCAAGGAATCATTTTTTTTCAAATAATCAAGAATGTCATCCCGTTCTGTTTCTTCACCGGCCAAAATCAAATTCTTTATGATCACCAGCCTTTTTGGACTCAGTAAATTCGGCATTCCCAGAATATCCAACGGCCTAGATTTTAAACTTCCATTTTCATAATCAAAAACTGACAAGCCAGCTCCAGCTGGACTGGCTGCCAGGAACTTTTCTTTTATCTCCTGCATTTTTTGGCTGGACCGGAATTGATCATCGCCATAAAGAAAAATAATCATTTTAACAGCTTTCGGCTTTTAGAGATTATCAGTTTTTATATTATATATCCGATAAAAAAATAAAAAAAGTTCCAAAAAAGGAACTTTTTCCTAAAAGCTACAAGCTAAAAGCTAGGCTGCCGGCGTCCAGCGGAGTGTTTGGCCCGGTTCGAGAAATTCCACCCAAATTTGCCCCGGCACGAATTTTATTTCCTGTCCGCTGGAATCATAGAAAAACAGCTTGCTGTCTAGTTTGGATTTGTCTTTTTTCCAGGTTCCAGAATATTCCTGACCGTTCATGTAATAAAATGCTTCGCCTGAATCCGATGTGTCATACCAGGGATCTCCGATCTGGACGTTGTTATATTGTCCTTCAATCTGTTCCGACACCGCCATAGCAACAACAATATTTTTTGGCGTCATTCTTTTGTTGTTGTTCCGGTCAACATCAGCTGTTTTGCCCCAGGTTCTCGGATAAGAATTAGACTTCTTGTCATAATCGTACTCAGCCGCAAACGGTCCCGGAAAAGCTACGCGCAAATGTCCACCAGCTGGCCGAGCATCAAGCGGAGCTTCCTCTTGGTGCGGATAGCCGGAAAATTTATTCTCCATTCGATAACCGAAATCTTTGGCGCATTGGGCTATTTTGGCGAACTTGGCATAGCCAGTGTCCACTCCCCGCATAGTTCCTGAAGCTTCCTTCCGATAGCAAGGATTGTCTGGACAAGCATTGGCCGATTTTCCGGCATCGCCATTACAATTTATGTCATCAATAACTCCGCTGTTTAATCTTTCTTTAAATGCTTCGATGTCCGATCTTCCCCAATGGACAAAAATAGCATCCAGCCCTTTCGCCAGTGCTACATAATCGTGGCGGGCGCTCCGCATCGAACCGACATCATCCGGATTGCCACAAACATAAACTCCCATGAGTCGAGTAATGGTGGCCGTGATTACCGGCATTTCTATGACCATATCGGCATCGGAAAATCCGGCATCCGGCCTGGCGGCCACGTCTCCGGGCTGCATCACCGCGATCGGTCGCCGATTCCAATTTTCACACGAAAGTCCAGAAATTGGACTGACCGGACCTTGATTAACAATCGGTAAATTTTCCTCTGCTCCATTGTTAATTTCGATTTTTTTCACTGGTTTCTTTGGCTGAGTCAAAAAATAGAAGGCTCCACCAGCGATTATTAACGCGACAGACGCAATACCAATTTTCTTGATTGTGCTCATAAGTTTGCGCTTTTTGTCTTCGAGGAACGAAAAGCTACAAAAATTAGCATCCCGCACCAATTAGACGATTTAATTTTTATTTACCTTACAGCTGAGCCGCAGGCATTTCCGTGGACATAGGCGTTAGATAACGCATAACCATATTCGGAGTTTGGTACTGGGATCAGTCAGCTGATTATTTCTGGCAGACCGGGCAATAAAATAAGCTCCGCTGTGCCATTTTTTTACGTATTATTATTGTACCACATTTTTGGCATTTTCCCCCATCCTTTCGATAGACCTTAAGGACTTTTTGAAAACCGCCCGGCGCGCCGGCTGTGTCGCGATAATCGGAATCGGAAGTGCCGCGAAGCTTGATGGCTTTTCCTAAAACCTTTTTAATGGCCGCATAAAGGGAGTTCAACTCCCTTTTGGGAGTTGAACTCCCAAAAATTCTTTGCGGTAAAATTCCAGCTTCAAACAAAATTTCACTGCGATAAATATTCCCGATGCCGGAAATCAGCTCTTGCTCCATCAAAATCAATCCAATAGGTTTGTTTTTTCGTCGGTCTAAGATTTCGCTAAATTTTTTAAAAGTGAATTCCGGACTCATAGCATCCACACCCAAAGCTTTTATTTCCTTAAGGTCGTTTATTTTTTTAGTATCGCCTAAAACAATTTTGGCAAATTTCCGCAGATCCGAAAACTCCATGGTTTTATGTTTTCCTAGGTACCAAATGTGATGAATATACTGATTCACTTTATCTGAAAAATAGTCCTTTTTACTTTGAACTTTTAACTTTGCATTTTTGACTAATAAGTGTCCCGTCATCTTCAAATGTATATACAAAGTTTTTCCGCCGGATAGATTAATGAAGATATTCTTTCCGATCCGCCGGACACCGATAATTTTCCGGCCATTTATTTCTTTCTTGAAAACCGCCAGGGATTTCATTTTGATGGCTTTCGGCCAATCACTCCAAAAATCGGTGATGGTGTCACCAACAATTTTTTTATTAAGATCGCTTATGATCGTTTGAACTTCTGGAAGTTCCGGCATGATTTATATATTATGTCATTCCGGACTTGATCCGGAATCTAATTTGATTATTTTATACCTTTCCAACACATTTGGAAAATCATCCGCATGGCTGAGGAAATTTGCTCCGATTCCATAATCACGGCCATTTTGTCTCTGATAGAAAATATACCCACTCTGTTGGCATAAATATTTATTTCGATCTTGAATGGATATTCTTCCACGCTGACTGATTTTGTTTTCCTAAGCTGACGACTATCCTTTTCCGCAAATTTATTTGATTCTTCGTCGTTTGGCATAATCAATGTTTGCAAAATTTTTTTCCTTAATCTTTTTTGAATATATTTTTCGACCTCATTAGCGTCAAACATCCTAACCACTTCTCCCGAACCCCAACCGACTACTTCGATCCCAGGATAATTAAGCGAATCTTCATAGGCTTGCAATATTCCGTCTTTCCCCTGATAAAACCATACCCTGGGTTTCATGTCGCTTACATTACTCATGGCCGATAATTGCGGAAGGATGTGATTTAGCAAAGTTTCTTTTTTTCTGATTAATATTTTTAACTCTTGCGGTTCTATCGCCACATAGCGTTTTCTTTTGCCTTTGAAAGTGGTTTTCAGATAACCAGCATTGATCATTTCATCGATTATTTCATAGATGGTCGTTCTTTTTATATTGGATTTCCGGGCAACATCCTTGATTCCAGTTTCCCCAAGCTCAAGACAAGCCAAATATATCTTGGCTTCTTTTTCATGCAGGCCTATTTGCTTAAGAGTTTCTAGGAGCATATTTTAGATAAATGTCGGTTTTTTAGTCATTTTATTTAAGTATATCATTTTGCTAGATATATGTCAATAATGGCTTGTAATGGCAATTTATTAATTTTTTTAATATTAATATTACGGATATATTGACTATTTTTGTAAAAAAGTGTACACTACCCTGTTATGCTGAAAAAGCGTAGCGAAGTTCCTTAAAAATCCATAGCCGGCGGGCTAAAAACGCGGAGGGAAAATGCTAACTGAAACTGTGACTTTATTTGACGGAGAAAAGGTGAAAATTTCCAGCAATCTTTCCGGAGAGCAAATTCTGTTTATTCGCATTACATTAAGCATCATCATCAGTATCAGTAACCGGACAAGGAAAGAGTCTTGTGAGGAATGTGTTCCTGCGGGTATTTGTATCTGGAAAGAAGTTTGCGGGGTTTATGAATTTATTGGAGATATTTCAATCAGAAAACACGGGAGCGGATCAACTGAGATTATCTTGATTGGAAATCCTGATTTGCCGTTTGAGTGGGAACTTAAGAAATATTGGATGGAACAACTTAGCCGGATTGCTTTATTTATGACTGACCAAAAAACTCCCAGTCATATTGGAATCATTACTGACAAGTAGTTTTCCGTCCTCTACTAATTATTTAAAGAAGCCCACTTGGGATAAATTCCCAAGCGGGCTGTTATTTTTTACTCGTTTTTAGATTTCCCCCCAACTGTCGCCAATTTTTATTTTCGCTACCAGCGGAACCTTAAGTTTATAAACATTTTCCATGATCTCTTTGACTTTTTTGCTGACTGCATCAACTATTTCCCCGCCTCGCGTCGATGAGCCTCCGCGAGTCGAGGCGGGTTCTTTGACTTCAAATATAATTTCATCATGTATCTGAAGTATCATGCGAACATTCGGATTATTTTTATACTCCTCATAAATCTTTATCATGGCCAATTTCATTATATCGGCCGTCATGCCTTGGATTGGCATATTGATGGCCATCCTCTCGGCCGCGTTGGCCACCTGAAAATTGGGCGAATTTATTTCCGGAATATAGCGCCGCCGGCCCAGTTCCGTTTCCACGTATAAATTGTTTTTGACAAACTCTTTGGTTTCTCGGATGTAGCGGGCCACGCCGGAAAATTTTTCCATATATTCATTGATGAATTTTTTGGCATCTTCCCTTCCGATGCCGGCCGATTCGGAAAAGCCAAAAACGCTCATGCCGTAAAGCACCCCGAAATTGAGAGCTTTGGCCTTTTTTCTCATTGTTTCCGTCACCTGGGAAAGCGGCACTTTGTTGATTTCTGCCGCTGTCATTCGATGGATATCTTCGCCTTTATAGAAAGTCTCGATCATTTTTTTATCCTCACTCACATGTGCCACGACTCTAAGATCAATTTGGGAATAATCGGCGCTCAAAAATTTCCAGCCATCTTCCGGAACAAAAGCCGTCCTAATAAGCTGACCGAGATCTGTTTTTATGGGAATATTTTGCAAATTCGGGTCAGAGGAAGAAAGCCGGCCGGTCGCGGTGACTGCCTGGTTAAAATTGGTGTGAATGCGGTGTTTTTTGTCCATATAGGCCGGCAAGGTGTCCAGATAAGTCGTCTTTAATTTGAAAAGCTCCCGATATTCTTCAATCTTTTCTACGATCTTATGATCTTTCGCTAGCTTGGCCAATTCTCCGGAAGCAGTGGAAAATCCAGTTTTCAGTTTTTTAATATTTTCGGTCGGCAGTTTCAGTTTTTCGAAAAGCACTTCCGCCACTTGCTTGGGCGAATTGATGTTAAATTCCGTTCCGGATAGTTTATAGATCGAGGCTTCCAGAGTTTTTATTTTTTTGTCTATGCTTTCGGAAATACCTTTAAAAATTATTGGGTTCAGCCGGATACCCGACATTTCCATCCCCGCTAAAATATCAACGAGCGGAGTTTCAATATGATCAAAAACATATTTCAAATTTCCTCTATCCTTGTTTAATGAGAAACCTGCCTCACCGACAGGTGGGTGTCCGAAGGACAGAGTGGTTTTTTGTTCTTCGGATACTTTCTTTATTCTTTCTTCAAAAATTTGTTTGAGCTTGAAAATATAATCAGCCGCCTGGCAAGTCTTCTGGGCCATTGTCTCTTCGGATTCGATTTCCAGGCCTAACTGGCCGGACTTGTCTTTGCCTGTTATTTCTTCCTTGAGCTCTTCCAAAACCAGATTTTTAAATTCTATTTTCCCGCCTGGATCCAAAACATAAGCGGCTAACATTACATCATATAATTCTCCCTCGAGTTCAATTTCATATTTTCTCAAAACTTCAATGACATATTTGAGATCATACCCGATCTTTTTTATCTCTGGATTTTCCAAAATACCTTTTAACTTTTCACTTTTAAATTTTAACTCGCCGGTATAGCCGGCGCGTCCCGCTTTCCAGCAAAATCCGATGCCCAGCAGGTCGGAATTGTAATACTTGTTTCCGCTTGTGCGCAGATATAGAGCAATTTCTTTTTGTTCGCCGAGCAGTTTTATGAAATCATCCAGTTTTTTTTCAGTTATGAGTTCGTATTTAAAATCAGCTACTCCTTCCTCGCCCCCTCCCCTTGATAAGGGGAGGGCTGGGGCGGGGTTGTGATTTGAATCCGGCAAACGTTTGATAAGGCTGAAAAAATTCAACTCCTGAAACAGCGCCACCAGTTTTTGCCGGTCAAATTCGCGTGTTACCGCCTCGGCCAGATTTAATTTTACGGGAACACTTTTGACAATTTCGGAAAGCTTTTTCGACATAAAAGCCTGCATTTTGTCCCGCTCTAATTTTTCCTTAAGAGATCCTTTTATCTCATTGATGTTTTTGTAAACTCCTTCAATGGAATCATATTTTTTAATCAGTTCAATAGCCGTTTTTTCACCGACGCCTTTGACGCCCGGAATGTTGTCGGAAGGATCGCCGCGAAGACCCCTGTAGTCAACCATCTGTTCCGGACCGATGCCGTAGCGCTCGCGGACCGCCTCCTCATCATAAATGACCGTGTCGCTCATGCCGCGCCGCAAAGCATACACCTTTGTTCGGGGACTCACGAGTTGCAAGGTGTCCAAATCGCCCGTCACCACAACACTTTCGATTTCTTCTTTGGATCTTTCCGCTTGCTCTGCCAGCGTTCCAATAACATCATCTGCCTCAAAACCTTCTTTTTCATAAATCGGAATGTTGAACGCGCGGACTACTTCTTTCACGCGGCCAATCTGCGCATAGAGTTCATCGGGAGCTTTTACTCGCGTGGCTTTATACTCTTTGTATTCTTCGTGCCGAAACGTCGGCCCGGCCAAGTCAAAAGAAGTGATAATATAGTCAGGCTTCAGTTCCGCAATAACTTTCAGCAGCATGCTGGTAAAACCATAAACCGCATTCAAAAGTTCACCTTTTTTGTTGGTCAGCGGTGGCAAAGCATGAAAGGCCCGGTGAATAATGGCGTTGCCATCGATGAGGACCAGTTTTCTTGGTTTTTTGTCCATATTTTAAGTATATAGCTAGATTTAAATATTACAAATTCTAATAGTTTTTTACAAATAATTTTGCTTGACAAAAACTATATTTTTTGGTATAATGTATGGTTCTGAACTGGTTTCAAGCCGAATATAAAAAGTTAGTACTTTAAAAAATTTTTATTGTATTGCTTATCTAGCAATTCATTATTCAGGATTATTAGCTAAGCAATACAAGGTTAGGGAAAACCTAAATTCCCAGAAAGGGGGTGAGAAAATGGACCGTTTTATGCGGTGGACTGGCAGAATCTCCTGCCCGCTCCTCGCCATCTTCCTGCTCGCGTTGGCGGCAGCTAACGCGGCAGGATTGGCGGGCGTCCTACTGCCGTTCCCCTTTGCCAAATGGGAACTGGTGGCGGGAACCGTTATTTACGGAACTTCCGCCTTCGGAGTTTCGTATCTGGCGGTTATTGCCTGGACAAAGCTTTAGTTGTCTGGGCGCGCCTCCGCCTGCCTGCGGGCGGTAAGAAGGCGGCTGCTTTTGGAAATTAAGTGGCCGCGAAGAATGCACGGGAAATTTCCGGCGGGGTGGTGCGTATTTTGCGCCACCCCTTTTTTATTTTGGGAGGTGCTATAATAAAATCATTAAACAACAATTAAAAAATATGCATTACGAAAAATCCCCCGAACTGCGAAAAGCCGAGGAGGCTGATGCGAAACTGGCGAAATCATTATCGCCCGAAGAGAAAATAGAATTTCCCGGCCCGGCAACGGTCACGCCGGAAATTTCAGAGGAAGATATAGAAGTTTTGGAAAACAGACTGACAGAGGAAACCAAAAAATTAGCTAGAGTTATTGAGCTTCCCAAAAAGAAAAAACCGGACGAATCCGGTCCTTCCAAAAAAGCCGCTTGAAATATTTTTTTGTCATTCCCGCCTCCGATCCGAAATCACTGCCGGCAGACGAATAATTAGATCCTGAAACACGTTCAGGATGACATGTTTTTATTTCGCTATCAATTCAATGCTTTTCATCACCACGTCCTCAGTCGGATGATCATTCTGATTGGTTTTCACATTTTCAATTTTGAGCGCCACATCCATTCCATCTGTTACTTGCCCGAAAACAGTATAGCTAGGTGGCAAAGGATAGCCGGGGCTGGCCGTCACGATGAAAAATTGACTGCCGTTGGTGTTGGGACCAGAATTGGCCATAGCCAGCGTTCCTTGAATATATTTTTCATTGCCACTTAGCTCATCGGCGAATTTGTAGCCCGGTCCGCCTTGGCCGTCATTGGTCCAGTCGTCATCTTTGGAATTTGGGTCTCCGCCTTGGATCATGAAATTTTTAATCACTCGGTGGAATTTCGTGCCGTCGTAAAATTTTTCCGAAGCGAGTTTTAGAAAATTATTGACTGTCACGGGCGCTGTGTCATTGTTGAACTTTACTGTTATTTTTCCAAAATTAGTATTGAGCGCCGCGCCGCTGTATTTCTTCACGTAGTCCATATTGTTGATGTTATTATTTTTATTATCTTCGTTTAAAGTAGCATCCAGCCGCTTGTTTTCCGCGTCCGTGGCGTTTTGAATATTTTTTTCGGCTTGGTCTTTTATACCAACCATCCCCCGCAAATATCCAACGTCTGGCGTTTGTTCCTGATTTTGTCCTGCTTCCGGACTTTTCTGCTTTGCTTTGTTGGCCGTGGAACAGCCAGCTAAAAGAAGGAGAACTAATATTAAACCAGCGATTTTTATTTTATTCATAAGTTATGTGATTTGTCATTCCGGACTTGATCCGGAATCTAATTACCTGCCTGCCAGCAGGCAGGGATCCTGAAACAAGTTCAGGATGACATTGTTATTTAAAAGTTAGTTTTCTTTTATTCTCACCCACCCACTCAAATTTTATCCAAACCGCGTTTTTCGGAATTATCTTCCTGATCCGCTCCGCCCATTCAATTATAATGATATTATCTTTTTCGGCAATCAGTTCTTTCCAGCCCAGATTTAAAATATCTTTTTGATTAACTCTATATGCGTCGATATGATAAATATCTTGGACCGTAGAACGCGTATCATGAATCTGTTTTTTATTTTTCGACATGCTATATGCGTTCCGAAATTTGCGTTTATAATTTTTAATTATCAAAAAGGTCGGGCTGATATATGGTCCTTTGATTTCTAACCCTTTGAGCAAACCTTGAGTAAACGTCGTTTTGCCCGCGCCCAAATCACCGGACAGGCAGATAATGGCCCCTTTTTTAATTTCACCGGCCAAAATTTTTCCCAGATTTTGGGTTTCTTTTCGCTTTTCCGTTATGAAAGTTTTTTTGATCATTGCCGCAATTTCAGTTATGTAAATAAAAAAAGCATACCCGAGTCAAAGCCTGCTTTTTTGGAAATTTTAATATTTTTAAATATTTCTTAACTCTTCCATTATGACATTGTGCTTCTCTTTTGCCGTTGCCATTTCCTCAGAACTCTTGGCTCTGGCTATGTCATCCGCGTAGCGCCTGACCTCCTGCTGAATTGCCATTTCTCTTTGCCGTTCTTGTTGTATCCTTTCATTGTCCCTTTGCTGCCTCCGCTGATATTCCATTTGCCTCGCCATCTGCTCATCATTCCTTCTATTATAATATTCCTGCATCTCTATTTGTTGACTCATCTGTTGCTGCCAGTCGGCTTCTCGCTCTCCTCTTTGAAATCCTCCTCTCACTTGATTAAGCACGCCCGCTTCGATTTGCCTAACCATTTTTCCGGCAAAAGATCTGTCTCCGGCTTCCGCATTACTGAATGAACCCGAGGCCGCGAAAAGAGAAAGGCCGGCAAAACCGACTAGTGCGGCTTTCCTGACTTTTTCGGAAAGCTTGGAAAAAATTCCTCCTTTCAATTCGTCTTGTTCCCTTCCTACTTGATCAATTGTCAGCTGCAAATATTCCTTTTCCACAACTGCCATCTCGGCCGCTTTTTCGTCCAGTCCGCCCTCAACTTGCACCATGATTTCTTCAGCTGTCGGCAGAATCACCTTTGGCTCTGCTCCTTCCGGCCGTTCACTTTTTGGTGGATTTATTCCTGGATTTTCTGGATTCATATTTTTTTAAACTTACGCTTGTTTGTCCGCTAATTTTTCAAGTTTTATTTTTTCTTCCTCATAAATTTCTTGGAGCAATGTTTCTCCCTTAGTCTTGTCTTCTTTAAGAATAGCAAAGGCCTCTTTTTTCTTTTTTAAAATATCCGTAAACCACTGAATTTCTCCGGGAAGAATTTCCAAAAGAACTGCCAAGGAATTGGCTACTTCTCCCGAAGCTGATTCAAGAAAAAATTTCCACTCTTTTTTGTCCTCGGGAGAAAGCTGGCTTTCTTGAACGACTTCCAGAATTTTTTGTTTATTTTCCATATCCAAAGTATATCACAGCCTAAAAAGCCGTCAAAAGACGGGCAAAATTGACACGCTGAAGGAAGCTTGCTAATCTAATATATCGCGCTTGATTTAATTGTCTTATGAGCCTGACTCCCGACGAACAATTTAAAAGCTACATGGAAAAATCCCGCGAGGTCCTGATTCTCATTCCGGAAAATCCGACCGGAGACGCGGTGGGATCCGCCTGGGCTCTTTATTTTTTTCTGCAAAAAAAAGGCATCTTGCCGACTATCGCTTTTTCCAATACTCTTTCGGACAAATATTCTTATCTGCCCAAGCCGGAACGCGTTCTTGCTGAAATTTCCGGCGCGCGGACCTTTGTTCTGTCTTTTGACACGACCCGCAATAAAGTTATCGACATCAAAACCGAGGAGACACCGGATAAATATAACATCTATCTGACTCCGGAAAGAGGCTCCATCAATCCCAAGGATTTTTCTTTCATTTTGGCTAAATTTCAATACGATCTTATCGCGGTGATAGATTGTCCTGATTTAGAAAAACTCGGGAAGCTTTATGAAAAAAATCCGGATCTTTTTTTTGAGGTTCCTGTTGTCAACATTGACTGGCATAGCAATAATGAAAATTTCGGACAGATAAATCTGGTTGACCTGACCGCCTCGTCCTGCAGCGAAATTTTATACAACGCGTTGTCCCGTATCGATCAATCTTCCATCGACAAATCGATCGCGGAATGCTTCCTGACCGGCATCATCAGCGCGACGGACAGTTTCCAGAAAAAAAACACAACACCCAAGTCACTTACCACAGCAGCATCCCTTATGGAGCAAGGCGCCGATCAACAATCAATCATCCGCTGGCTGTACAAAACCCAGCCGCTTCATATTTTAAAGTTGTGGGGACGGGCAATGGTTCATTTGAGCTGGGATGAAAAAGCGCGCCTGGCATGGACCCGCCTGTCCGTCGAGGATTTTGTCCAGAGCCGTTCCAATCCCAAAGATATTCCGTTGATTTTGGAAAAACTCCAGGAGAACTACAGCGACGGAAGAATTTTTATGACTTTATATAACGACACTCCGGATTCGTCCGTGGCCATAATCAAATGCTTGGCAAATGAGGACGTAAGAAAGATCCACGATACCATGGACGGCACTTTGGTCCGCGATGTTTTGGAAATCAAACTGTTTACCGGCAATCTTTCCGAAGCCGGCGATCTTCTGAACAAAAGAGTCAGGGAACTGGGAATATAAATCAGCGCTTTTCATCCGGACTTTCACCGAAACTTATATCGCGCGCGCAAATCGTATCTGGCACCCAAAATTTTTAAGGCCGCCAGAACGGTTTTTTTGATTTGTTTATTTATGCTAAAATGAGTCTATGATTAAAATTTTGAAAAAGGGATCGCTTTCAGGAAAAAAAGCCGCCGATGAAAAAGAAAGGGAAACCTCTGATGTTCTCAGCCGGCTTCGCCACAAGTCCGAAGAAGAACAGGCGTCCGAACTGGCGGCTAGTCTTAATCTTCCTTACGTTGACACTAATCTTATTCCGATAAGCGATGAGGTTGTCGGCACCTTGCCTGAAACAGAGGCCAGAAAGTTTAATGTTGCCGTTATCCAAAAAACTGGTAAAAAAGTGACTTTTGTCTCTCCTGACCCAAGTATTCCGGAAACCCAGAACTACATGGAAAATTTGATCAAGGAAAATGGTTGGGAAGCCAAAATATTCGTCGTTTCCCAATACAACATGAATAAAATTCTGGATAAATACAAGCAAATTGTTTTTGCCGACGTTTTGAGCCAGATGAGCATAAGCCTCACCGGAAAAGATCTGGAAAATTTTGATAAATATTTGAAAGACCTGGTTACGTTTAAGGAAAGGATTTTGGAATTGCCCGTTACCCAAGTGCTTAATGTTTTAATGGCCGGCTCATACAAGTTGGGGGCAAGCGACGTGCACATTGAACCGCAGGAAAAAGACATCCGCATTCGTTACCGGCTAGATGGGATTCTCCATGACGTAACTTTTTTGCCTCTTTCCGTTTTTAAAAATATCGTTTCCCGGATAAAAATGATGGCGGGGCTCAAACTCAATCTTCATGATATCGCCCAGGACGGATCGTTTTTAATCACTATCGAAGACAAAAAGATTTCCGTGCGTGTTTCAATTATTCCGGAAAACTATGGAGAATCCATTGTTATGCGCCTCCTCGATCCTTCGGCCATTAAAGTGGACATTGAGAATTTGGGACTAAGAGGTTTGGCTTATGAAGAGGTGCAAAAGCGAATCAGCGCGCCTAACGGCATGATTCTTGTCACCGGACCGACTGGCTCAGGAAAAACAACCACTCTATACGCGATCGTCAATAAACTTAACGATCCAGAAACAAAAATCATAACCATTGAAGATCCGATTGAGTATGAAGTGAAAGGCATTTCCCAAACTCAGGTGGAATCGGAACGCGGCTATACTTTCGCTTCGGGACTGCGCTCTATCGTCCGCCAGGATCCGGACGTAATCCTTGTTGGAGAAATTCGGGACGAAGAAACAGCCGACATCGCGGTAAACTCCGCCCTCACCGGACATCTGGTGCTTTCTACCATCCACACCAACAGCGCCATTGCCACCATCCCGCGGCTCATTGAAATGAACATTAAGCCGACTCTTATTCCGCCGTCTCTGAACGCGCTAATCGGCCAGCGCTTGGTCAGAAAACTGTGTTCTTGCCGCGAAGAATACGTGCCAGCGGCAGAAGCGGTTGAATCTCTCAAAAAAATCATTTCCATAATTTCGCCTAAAGCCGGTGTGCAAATTCCCAAAGAAATTACCAAGCTTTACCGGCCGAAAGGTTGTCCTAAATGCAATAATTTAGGTTACAAGGGCCGGATTGGAATTTTTGAGGTGTTTACCATTAATCAGGAATTGGAAAAATTAATTCTTGAAATGGCGCCAGAAACTGATTTGGTTTTCGCCGCTTTGGAATCAAGCATGATGACTATGTTGCAAGATGGGATATTGAAATCCTTGGAGGGCATTACTTCCATTGAGGAAGTGAAGCGCGCCACCGGTGAAGGCGAGTTTCTGGAAGAGATTTATGAAAAACTTATGGCCCAAACTTTGGGACATGGAATTTTAATTGAAAAAGAAATCTTTCAGAAAGCTCAAACGGCAGCTTCAGATTTCAAAAAACTGGATTCAGTCCTCAAGCAAGTCGCGATCAAAGAAGCCAATAAAATAATTTTTTCCGCCGCTTCTATCTTAGGCGTAGGAGACATCCATATTGAACCGGGCGCTAAAGACGTGAAGGTGCGTTTCAGAATTGACGGAATATTGCAAACGGCCGCTTCTTTTCCGCTCAATGAATACCCTGCTCTTTTGGGAGAGATAAAAATTTTAAGCGGCGTGAAAACCGAAGTGCGCGAAGGCGTTATTGACAGCCGCTTTAATTTTAAATTCGCGCCAGACATAAAAGATATCAAAGAAAGTTCGGTGGATGTTCGCGTTTCCATAATTTTAGGCGGTTATGGAGAAACAGCCGTACTTAGACTTTTAAGCAAGGCCACGCAAGAGTTGGATTTGAATAAGCTCGGAATCCGCAAAGAAACCTTGGTAAAAATCGAAAAGGAAATTGGCAAGCCTAACGGCGTTATTCTCGTCACCGGACCGACCGGTTCGGGAAAAACCACCACTCTTTACAGCGTCCTCAATATACTCAATAAGCCGGAAGTGAAAATTATAACCGTAGAAGATCCGATTGAATATCAAATTGAAGGCATTCTGCAAACGCCGGTCAAAGAAAAAGAAGGCTACACTTTTTCTACAGCTCTCCGGGCACTTCTTCGCCAGAATCCGGATGTAATGATGATCGGCGAAATTCGCGACGACGAAACTGCCCAAATCGCGGTGCAAGCCGCGCTCACCGGACACTTGGTCTTGTCCACCATTCACACTAATAATGCCGCCGGAGCGATACAAAGAATGCTCAATATGGGCGTGGCACCGGCTGACATTGCCTCAGCCACAAACGCGCTTATGGCTCAACGCTTGGCTCGCCGGCTTTGCGATTGTAAAACCAAAACTAAGCCAACTGAAGAGGAGAAGCAAAAAATTGAAACCGTTTTAAAAACAATTTCTGCCAAATCTGGGGCAAGCATACCGAAAATTACGGATATTTGGAAGCCGAAAGGATGCGTAAAGTGCAACAACATCGGCTATAAAGGTCGCACGACGCTTTCCGAGATTTTGGTAGTTGATCGCGACATTCAGGATCTCGTCACTCGCGCCGCCATCACTTCGGAAATCCAGGATAAAGCCGTGGAAAACGGGATGATTACCATGGAACAGGATGGAGTTTTAAAAGTTTTGGAAGGAGTAACAACGCTAGAGGAAGTAGAGAGAGTGACGAATTTGTAGAAAATTTATAAAAATAAAAAATGCCGGAAATGTCCGGCCTTTTTATTATCAATAATCTGTAGACAAGTCCCAAAACCTAGGGCCTTGGGGAAGGAACAATGTCGAGGAATATTTCAGCCGAAACCGAAATACCCATGTCTGGACAAGAGAGTTCCCGATTTTGAGGACAAAAGATAGAAGCCCCCAAATTGCCTACAGTTTACTGCTAGCCATCGAAAAGCCCAATAAAGGGGTATTTTCAAGATGACTGGACATAGTAGCATAACTTTCAAAATTTGTCAACTGATGATATCATGGACTCATGACCATCATTGATTCAACGGAAATTGAGACCAGAGAGGAGTCGCCTGTTCGCGGCCAGCTCGCTGGAAAAGAAGACAGAAATCTGGACAACACCTTGCGTCCGCAGAATTTTGACGAATATATCGGCCAAGAAAAAATCAAGAAAAACCTGGATATTCTCATCCGTGCCGCCAAAAAAAGAAAAGAGCCGATTGAACATATCCTACTTTACGGACCGGCCGGCCTCGGCAAAACTACGCTCGCCAACATCATTGCCAAGGAAATGGGCGTGAACATCAGAACGACTTCCGGACCGGCCATCGAACGCGTCGGTGACTTCGGCTCGATTCTCACCAATCTTCAGGACGGCGACGTGCTTTTCATCGATGAAATTCACCGGCTCAATAAAGTGATTGAGGAGGTGCTTTACCCGGCCATGGAAGATTTTAAACTGGATATCATCATCGGCAAAGGCCCTTCGGCTCGCACCTTACAGCTGGATCTGCCGCGCTTCACGCTAATTGGAGCAACTACCAAGCTGGGTTCGCTTTCCAATCCGCTGCGCAATCGCTTTGGCGCCACGCACCGGTTGGAATTTTATTCCAAAGAAGAAATTAAAAAAATACTCAAACGTTCTGCTAGAATTCTTGGAGTGGAAATAAACGAAACGGGCTTGGAAAAGATCGCCAGCTGCTCGCGCCACACGCCTCGCGTCGCCAACCGCCTGCTCAAGCGCGTCCGCGATTTTTCCCAAATTAAAAACCACAAAGAGATCGACAGCGCCGTGGCCACGGATGCGCTGGAAATGATCGACGTTGATCCGCTGGGACTAGAGCCTTCCGACCGCCATTTTTTGAAAACAATCATTGAAAAATTCGATGGCGGCCCGGTCGGACTTAACACGATTGCCGCCGCCATCTCCGAAGAAGTGAAAACCATTGAAGAAGTTTACGAACCATATCTTTTGCAGATCGGTTTTTTAACCAGAACCACCCGCGGCCGCGTTATCACGGAAAACGCTTACCATCATCTCGGGATAAAGCGCGAAAATAACCAAAAAAATTTAATTTAATGCTTGGAATAATAATTTTTATCGCTTACTTTATTTTCATTGCTTTGTTTTTGATAACTTCTTTTTTCATTGTCTATCACTTGGCTGCCTATTCTATCGATCCAGAACTCCGGATCGTGATGTTATCTTTGTTCATACTCGTCTCCGGCGGTCTTTTTTTCTCCAATTTGCTCCTTTTTTTCTCCATGGACTGGAATAGTCTGCTGACAAAAATAATATTTTGATTCAATTTTGATGGAAAAATACAAAAAATTTCATTTCGACGGACAGAAAGATGGAGAAGAGATTGTCTTGGTGGTTCATCGGCACTGGTTTAATATTTTGGAGCAAATGTTCCTGGTTTTCTTGATGCTGGTTGTTCTGTTCTCCGGCGCGATATATTTGCCCTGGCTTTTCCCCGCTTTTAAAAATCCGACCTTTCGTCTGTTTTTTTCTTTTCTGGAAAATATTTTTTTCATGTTCATCTGGACGGTTTTTTTCCTGATCTGGATCGACTACTATTTCGACGTTTGGATCATCACCAATCTTCGCATAGTTAACATCGAACAGGCGGGGCTTTTTCATCGCTCTGTGAGCGAGCTGGAATTGAGCCGCATCCAAGACATCACAACCGAGGTGGTGGGCATAATCCCGACCTTTCTCAATTACGGCGATGTTTTTATTCAGACCGCGGCCGAAACTGAACGTTTTCTTTTCCGGCAAGTACCAGATCCATACCAAATCAAGGACCAGATAATGGCGCTTCAGAAAAAAAGAAACACGCAAAAAACCGAAGAATTCCGTAAGATCATGGATGGACAAGGCTTATAACATAAAAACAAAATTTCCCCGATTGAATAACTTTGCTTTGTAAAATTATCCCGACTCGTCGGGATTGCTCAACGGGGTAAAAAAATACGGGTGAGCCTTAAATTCAAAATTCTTTTCTTTTTCTTTGTTCTCGTTCTGGCGGGATTTTTTGGGTTTGGGGAAAATATATATGCTGCTAACCATGTATATATTAGCGCTGTTCAAATCGCCGGAGACGACTCGGACGATGATTTCATAGAAATTTATAATTCAGCTTGCGAAGAACAAGATCTAGCCGGATGGAAACTCCGCAAAAGAATTGGTTCGGGAAGCGAACAATCAATAAAGGAACTGGAAAAAAGTATTCCGGCTAAAGGCTATTTTTTATGGGCAAATTCTAAAAAAGGGTTCGAGTCAGTCATTTCTGCTGACGAATATACCAAAACTATTTTATCAAAAGATTATAGCCTTGCCCTTTTTAATGATGAAGGAAAACAAGTTGACTCGGTAACGTGGGGCACAAACGCTAATCCTTTTAGTGACACAATAGCAGGCTTCAATCCGGATGCTTTATGGTCGCTTAAAAGAAATGGAAATACGCTTAAATTAGTTCAAAATTATTCTCCTAAAAATTCTTCCTCTGCTTTTGTAGAAAAGGATGAATTGGCTATGTGTCCAGAACCTGAACCAAAAATTTATTCCGCCAAAATAGTCATCAACGAGTTTTTGCCAGCACCTTCTTCCGAAAATGAAGAATACATAGAACTATACAATTCAACCGATGAAAACATTGATTTATCCGGCTATATATTGAAAGATGCGTCCAAATCAGGAAAATATATTTTTCCGAACAACACGAAAATTAAGCCTTTAGATTATCTGGTGATTTATAAAAAAGATTTTAAGTTTGCTTTGAATAATTCAGGCGAAGAATCCATAACCTTTCTGGATCCGAATAAAAAAATTGTTTCAACTGTTTCTTACTCTGGTAGTAAGGCTAATGTCTCCTATGATTTTGACGGCAAAGGTTGGCGCCAAAGCAAATTTTTAACGCCTGGTAAGAAAAATAAATTCAACAATTTTCCTGAAGTTAAAAAGAAAAATGACCATAAAATTTATGTCGGAGTTTATGCCGATTTTTCGGCCAAAGGCTACGACAAAGACAAGGATAAATTGAAATTCGTTTGGGATTTTGGCGATGGGCATAAAAGCTACAAAAAAGAAACTCGCCATAAATTTGAAAAAGCGGGAAAATACAAGGTCACGCTTAAAGTTTCCGACGGTTCAGAGGATAAAATTGAAACTTTCAAGGTGGAAGTGAAAAAATTTCCCAAAAGCCAAGTGAAAATTTTGAGCGTCTCGCCCAATCCCCAAGGCAAAGATTCCGAAAATGAATATGTCGTCCTGCAAAACAAATCCAAGAAAAAAATAAATTTGAAAGATTGGAGCGTGGCGACCGGCAACAAAAATTTATACAATCATCCGATTTCTGAAAACATTTTTATCAAGCCGGGTCAGATATTTAAACTCACGCGTGCGGAATCGAAGTTCGCGCTAAACAATAAATCCGCAAAAATAGAATTGCGCTATCCGAATGGCAAAGTCGCTTCCAAAATCGCTTACGATAAGAAAAAAGAAAGCGTGGCGGAAGACGAAATTTATACCAAAGAATCCGGCCAATGGGCGTGGGTTGCTCCAATTTCAACCGAGGCGGCGCCTCAACTGGCGATAGCGACTGCCAAGCCGAAAAATATAATTACAGAACCAGAAATTCCTGAAACAAATATTATTCTGGCCAGCGGTAAAAACTTTTCGGAGGATTTATCAAAATCAAAAGTTGCTTTAGTTTCCTTTGAAAAAACACCGAGCATGGTTCTGGGCGCGCTTACCTACCATCCATCGGTTATCTCGCTAGTGCCACAAACCAAAGAATCTTATTTTGAAATTATTTTTACCGCCATAAATTCAGCTTTTAATTATCTTTTTAATATCCTTCAATTCAAATAAAATTGATTTATATCATTTCATTGCATATGCAATAAATTGATATACATGCAGATTTTTATTTATTGCGCCAGCATAACAAGCGCGTAAAAAAGCAAAAAAGCCCCGATCCGCGTTTGCGAATCGAGGCTTACCTCTTTACTCCTTGGCCTCAAGATCAAGGCCGCTTTTTTTCATTTCTGCATAAAACCCTCTTAGCGGCAGGTGGGCTTGGAAGCCACGCTCAAATGTTTCTTCCAGCATCTGGGTCAATGTTTTCGTGCCGAGCTCCAGCTCTTTTTCCATTTTGTGGTAAACTTCGTTCAAATCTTTGGAGGAATCGTTTAACACTACAATCTGGACTATCTCCATAAACACCCAGCGTCTTTTGCCAACATGTTTAAATATTTCGTCCCAGCTTTTATCCTCTTGCTCGTCGACAATTGGATCTATAGGAACTTTCTCTTCCTCTGAAGTCTGCTTTTTCGAAAAAGAAACCACTGAACATACCGCTTCCATCACCTTTGCGATAAAGCTTTTTGTTCCCATTTATGCTTCCTCCGCGTTTTTTGCCCGCCGGCATATATTTCTTTCAAAGAGCTTTATTCTCTCAGAATCCGCTTCTTACAAAATGAATTCAGTTGAGAAGGGAATCCGAAATTGCTATTCGAATTCCCCTAGCCGAGACTACAGGAGGCTACCAATTACATCATACCAAGTTTGACTGCACTTTTTGGATCCCCATCCCCATTCCCACTGGCCCCATTTTTCGAAACCTTTAGGGCCCCGATCAGTTTGGAGATGAGAATATTTGGGTTTGTGATACATAATGCATGATGCATTTGCGGAATGGCCGGCATCTAGGCCTTCCGTTTTCCCGGTGAGAACTGCCCAGCAGATACCAATCTTTTCGGCGATCTCCACCAGCTGAAACCCGTTGACATCGGGTCTTTTTCCTGACTTCACAGGAAGCTCGAGATCAAAAATTGCCCTGTTGAATTTTTCCGAATTCAACTTGTGCATTCCTTCTGCCAGAGTCGTGGCGAATTCTATTTTCAACTTACCTGGATCCGCATTCAATCCTTTGATTGCCTTTTTCGCGGCCTCAATATTTTCAAGGCCGTCCTCTACAATCAGAAATCTATAGGACACCATGTAATCCTCCTCCCACGTTTTTGCCCGCCGGCTATTTGATTTAAGGAACTTGTTAGGCTTTTCAGCTTAACAGGGTATTGTACAGCATTTTTGCCAAAATGTCAATTATTAGCGTCAAGTTGGCTGGGCAGTTCGCGCGCCTTACTTTTATTTTTTCCTTATTTTAAGCAAAATATTGACAAATTAGGCTGATCTGATATAATATATATGTTGACGGAAAATATCGACATTTATGGAAATAAAAGCAACCTTGGAACAACTTGGACTTCACGATAAAAAAGCGGACATCTATCTCGCTTCTTTGGAGCTGGGCGGCGCCACCGTCATCGAAATTGCCAAAAAATCCGGAGTAAAAAGAACCACTTGTTACGACATTTTAATGGATCTAGAAAAAGACGGGTTTATTTCCGAAACCGCCAAAGGCAAAAAAAGATTGTTTGTCGGAGAAGATCCGGAAAATATCCAAAAAAAACTCCGGGAAAAAGAAAGTTTGTTTTCCGAAATTCTGCCGCAACTAAAATCTGTTTACAATATCACCGGCGTAAAGCCTAAAATCAGATTTTACGAAGGCAAGGAAGGCCTGCGGGAAGTTTACGCGGATACATTGAAATACAAAGCAGAGATATTGGGATTTATTTCTGATCCCATAGTCCGCGTTCTAGGCGAGGAATGGGCGGAAAATTATTTAAAAACCCGGACTAAAAAAGGAATCACGCTTCGCGGAATTTATCCCGCAACTGTTTGGATGAAAACCAGGATGGCTCCGCGGGATCAGGAGCAACTGCGAGCTTCAAAACTGATTGATCCCAAAAAATATCCTTTTTCGATTGAAATAAACATTTACGGTTTCCAAAAGGTCGCCTTAATGTCTGCCAAAGAAGAAACCGGCATCATTATTGAAGGCAAAGAAATTTATAATACAATGAAGTTGATTTTTGAATTGCTTTGGGATACATTGCCGGAAGTGCGATTGAAGTAGTTTTTTCTTGAAAATACCTGTTGAAACTGATAAGCTTGAGGTGGATTAACCATGAAGCTAATTCGAAATTCAGAATTCTAAATTCATAATTCAGAGATTATGTCCGGACACTCTCATTGGGCAGGAATAAAACATAGAAAGGGTTTAAATGACGCGGTTCGCGCCAAGATTTTTACCAAACACGGAAAATTGATCACCATCGCCGCGCGTTCCGGCGACGGCAATCCAGACACCAATTTTCAACTACGGTTGGCCATTGAGCGCGCTCGCGCCGATAATATGCCCAAAGAAAACATTGAAAGATCCATCAAACGTGGCACCGGGGAACTGAAGGATGGCGCGGAAATCCAGGAAGTGCTGTATGAAGCCTATGGTCCGGGCCAAATCGCCATGCTCATCAAAACCGCAACTGACAACAAAAATCGGACGCTTGGCGAACTAAAAAATCTTCTGACGAAAAATGGCGGAAAAATGGTTCCGGCCGGTTCGGTCAGCTATTTATTCAAACTGGCAGGCAGCATAAATGTTCCTGTAGAAAAAAACTCCGACATTGGCGAATTGGAACTCCAGGCTATTGAAGCCGGCGCGGAAGACACGTTTTATGCGGATAATATTTTAGCAATTTATACTTTGCCAGAAAAACTAAAAACCGTTCAGGAAAATTTGAAAAAAACTGGAATAAAAATTGAAGGCGCGGGACTGGTTTTTATCCCTCTGCAAAAAGCAGAACCCGACTCCGGCACAAAAATCAATTACGAAAAACTTCTGGAACTTTTGGACGATCAAGATGACGTCCAAGAAATTTATGACAATTTATAACACTTTGCGAGTTTTAGGAGTGGATCCCGGCACTGCTACGACCGGCTGGGCAATTATTGAGGAAACGAATTGCAAGCTGAAAGCCATTGCTTACGGCTCCATTAACACGCCAAAAGAAAAAACTGAATCAGCTCGCCTTTCTGAAATAAGCCGGGATTTGTCACGGGTGATAAAAAAATACCGGCCGCAAGAAGCGGCCATTGAAAAGCTTTTCTTCTTTAAGAACCAAAAAACAGTAATTCCGGTTGCGGAGTCCCGCGGCGCAGTTCTCTTGACTTTAGAGCAAAGAAACGTTAAAGTTTCCGGTTATACTCCACTCCAGGTCAAGCAAGCGCTCACTGGTTACGGGCGGGCGGAGAAAAAACAGATTCAACAAATGGCAAAAGATATATTAAATTTAAAATCGCTGCCGCAACCTGATGACGTATCGGATGCTATCGCGGTGGCCATCTGCCATTTAAACAGCCGCGTCATGAAAAACAGGTGCGTTTAATTTTTTAACGACTAATTTCATTCTTATGGAAAACGCCAGTCCAATAATTAGTTTCTTCCTAAATGAAGGCATTCCTTTTGAAACGGTAATTTTGATCCTGATGTTGCCGATCATTGCCACCTTCATTGCTTTTCTCCGCCAAGTGGTCGGCATCAAAGCCTTTGGGATTTATACCCCGCTCATCATCACCTTCGCTTTTCTGGCCACTAATGGTCTCCGGTATGGCATCGTGATTTTTCTGACGGTTATTTTGTCCGGCTTGCTGATGCGTTTTATCCTGAAACCTTTCCGCCTCCTTTATCTTCCTCGCGTAGCTATAATGCTGACTGTTGTGGCTTTCGTGATTCTTTTTATGCTCACTTTGGGCAGCAGCTTCCGAAGAACGGGCTTGGCGGCCGTTTCCATCTTTCCGATTTTGATCATAATAACTTTGGTTGAAAAGTTTGTGGCGGTCCAAATTGAAAAAGGAAACAGAACCGCGGTAATCTTGGCGCTGGAAACTCTTTTAATCTCAATTGTAGGATTTTATCTGGCAAGCTGGGACCTATTGATCGGCATTTTGATCGCGAATCCCTGGATTGTTCTTTTGACCTTGCCGATCAATTTTTTCCTGGGCAAGTGGACAGGGCTCCGCCTCAGCGAATATTTGCGCTTCAAGAATATATTGAAAAAATAATCTCTTTATGTTCGACATAATCAAAAACCGGAATCGAATCCTGGGCATGAATTCCAGAAATCTTGATTATATCCGCCCCAACAATTTGCTTGAAGCAAAAAAGCTTGCCGACAACAAACTGCTTAGCAAGAAACTTCTCAAGAAAAACAACATCGCGGTTCCGGCTCTCATCGCAAAAATAAAGAACCGTGAAGATTTGGAAAATTTTGATTGGCAGACGCTTCCTGAAACATTCGCTTTAAAACCAAATCGGGGTTTCGGCGGAGAAGGGATTCTGATTGTTTATGGAAAAAAGAAACCTGCCCGAAATGGCTGCGCCGCGACTCAAGCTAGCGAAAACAATGAAAGCATCTGGATAAAAGCCGACGGTTCGCTGATTACAACTAATGATCTAAAAAGCCATATTCGAAATATTTTGGACGGTTCTTTTTCGCTCTCTAACACCCCTGACATCGCTTTTTTTGAAGAACGTTTGCAGTTATTAAAACTTTTTAAACCGTACACATTTAAAGGCATCCCGGACATTCGGGTCGTTATTTTCAACAAAGTCCCCGTTATGGCCATGTTGCGCTTGCCCACTCGGGAGTCGGGAGGCAAAGCTAATCTTCAGCAGCAAGCTATCGGCGTCGGAATTGACATGGCCTCCGGCATCACCACTACCGCCATTCAAGGTAAAAACAAGTTCATAGAACAAATTCCCAATACCCGCTTGGTTTTGAGCGGAATCAAAATTCCTTATTGGAAAGACATTCTGACTTTAGCCGTAAAATCCCAGGAGATATCTAGGTTGGGATTTTTAGGGGCCGATGTGGCGATCGACAAGAAACTCGGCCCGGTCATCCTGGAACTCAATGCCCGTCCGGGACTTTCTATCCAGTTAGCCAATCGCGCGGGGCTGAAGGAAAGGATGGAGAGAGTGGCCGGACTCAATATAAAAACCATTGAGAAGGGTGTGCGCGTCGGCATGGACCTTTTTGGAGGAGAAATTATTGAAGAGCTTGAGGAAATATCGGGACGCAAAGTCATTGGGACAGTGGAAAAAGTAAAGCTGATCGGCAAAGAAGAAAAGGTAATTGAAGTGGAAGCGAAAATTGACACTGGAGCGGGCTTTTCTTCGATCGATACTGCTTTAGCCAAAGAACTTGGTTTTGGAGCAACCATCGAGGAGTGTGATAAGCTGAACATTGATTACGAAAAAATTAAAACCTTAAATCAAAAAGAAAGGGAGCTGCTCTTTTTGGGCATTCCGGACCTGGCTGGCACCGCCATTATTCATTCTTCTAGTGGCACAACTTACCGGCCGATGATAATCATAAACATTTCTTTCCGCGACATGATAATTCCGGCTAAGGTTTCAGTGATTAACCGCGCCAATCTGAAGTATCCGGTCATTATTGGGAAAAGAAACTTGGGAAAGTTTTTGATTGACGTTAATAAATAAAAATTCTGGAGAACCGATGATTAATATGACCGAAAGGCCCTTGGTGGATGGCAATGAAATTGGTGTTTCGGGAAAAACATTAAAATATCCTTTTTTGGGTTAAAAATAAAGCAAATTTTAATTTAAATAACTCTAATCCATTTTTATGCTCTTAATTCTGACCGGCAAAAAGAATGTTTCTCAAAAAACCAAGCGGTTTTTGGCGCTGTTGAGAAAAAAATTAGAAAATAATCACACCCGCAATTCCTTTTCCAGCTTTGAAGATATGGAGGTTTTGATCGATGGCACAGATGTAAAAATCTTGGTTGGCGGAAAGTCTTTGGATAATTGGACAACAATTTTCCCTCGAAAAGTCGGCCGGCATTCGGGCCTGGCTTTCATTCTGGCCACCTGGGCTGGCAAGAGAAAAATTCTTTTCTTGGACAGGTTCCGCGCGGCAACCAGCGATATCACGAAGCTGGTTCAAATGTTTTTATTCGCAATAAACAAGATCCCTGTCCCCAAGACCTATTTCTCCCCGGTGTATCTTCCGAAACAGCTAAGTCGGGCAATCGCCTTTCTGGGATTTCCAATGATAATAAAGCAGTGCAACACATCTAAAGGATCGGGAGTTTTTTTGGTCCGGAATCGAAAGTCGCTGATCCGCCAATTAGCGGAAACGACAAAAATCGATCCAAAAAAAGAAATAATCCTGCAGGAATTTATTCCTAATGATTTTGAATACCGGATTTTTGTGACAGGAAGCGAAGTGGCTGTCGCTGAGAAAAAAATCAGGGCGACTAAAAATGAGTTTAGAAACAACGTTCATCTGGGAGCGCGGGAGGAGTTTTTGGACATTCGGGAGGTTAAAAAAAGCATTCTTCAGACAGCTCTTTTTGCGGCAAAAGTAACGAATGTTCAGATTGCCGGAGTGGATATAGCTGAAGACGCCCAAGGAAAACCGGTGGTCTTCGAAGTCAACTGCTGCCCAAGCTTTACGCTTGAGAGCCGAGTTTCAAACGAGATAGAAAAATTAGCTGAATATTTAACAAAATGCGAAAGAAGATAGTGATGTATTTTCATAAGCGCAAGCTGAAAAAGGACCCTTTTTCCACTTTTGGGACAAAAAGGAGCGTTTATCACGAATTTTTCAAACGCGGAACACTACGCGGATTTGATATGTTCATTGCTAGCGGAAAAGAAAATTACGCGGAACCGCTGACTTTTAAAAATAGCTACCGTTATAACGAAAGGTTCTTTGAGCCTTGCGCTGAAACAGTGCGGGCGGACGCGGTGTTTGACCGCAGCGGAGGCATGTGTTTCCCCCCTGAAAATATCGGACATAAAGTTTTGAATAATATTTATTTTAAAAAGCTGTGCAACAATAAAAATGAAACTTATGAGCTTATCGGCGAGCTCATGCCGAAAAGTGCGAAGATTAGGAACAGAAATGATCTTGCGAAAAATTTAGAAATTTTTCCTCCTTCTGCACTAGTTGTGCTAAAGCCGGCCAAAGGAATGTGCGGAAGAGGAATTGTCATTGAGCGTCGTGAAAAAATCGCCCGGGAGAGTCTTGAGAGCGGACACGAATACGTTTTGCAAGAATTTGTCGACACCTCTTCAGGAATTCCGGGGATTGTTGGTGGGCCGCATGATTTGCGGATAGTAATTGCGAACGGCGAAATAGTGTTGAGCCACGTGCGAGCGCCCAAAAAAGGATCTCTTTTGGCTAACGTGGCGCAAGGCGGATCAATCAAGGAGGTGCCGATAAAAGACATTCCAAAAGTTATTCTAGATGTCGTAAAAAAAGTCCAATCTCAAATTGATGAAAAATTTGACTGCCCGCTATACTCCGTCGATTTGGGGGTGCAAAATAAAAAGGAGGTTTTTGTTTTCGAATTAAATGATCAAATTGGTTTTCCTTCGGAACAAATGGGGGCTCGGGGAAAATTTCTAGACAACATTCTCGCCTCTTTGGAAAGACGCGCTTTGGCGTAGACTGAAGAAAGGGTGTCGCGGACTCAGGAGTTTTGATAAAAATTCCGATCCGTAGTATACTTGTAACCAACTTTATGAAACATATCTTTATTGCTTTCAAAGACTTTCGTGAGTCGTCCGGAAAAGACCGTTGGAAAATCCTGGGAAAAATTTTGGCTTGTTTAACTGGTCTAATCTTTTTGGCTGTTATTGGAATTTTTGTTTACTTCGCCAAGGACTTGCCAAGCCCAGGAAGGGTTACTAGCCGCTTTGTCGCGGAATCAACCAAGATTTACGACCGGACGGGCAACCACATCCTTTATGATATCCACGGAGAAGAAAAAAGGACGCTCATTCCTTTTAGCGAGATGCCGGACAGCCTGAAATACGCCACCATCACGCTTGAGGACCAGGAGTTTTATTCGCACTATGGGTTGAAGTTTTCTTCGATAATCCGCTCGGCCCTGAAAGACGTCCTGAACCGGGGTACCGCCCAGGGGGGGTCGACCATTACTCAGCAATTTGTCAAAAATTCAATCCTGACGCGGGAAAAAACCTTCGCGAGAAAAATAAAGGAAGCGATTTTGTCCATTGAAATGGAACAGAAGTTTTCCAAAGATGAAATTTTAGAGATGTATCTAAATGAAATTCCTTATGGCTCAAATGCCTATGGCGCTGAGGCGGCCGCGCAAACCTTTTTTGGTAAACACGCCAGAGAACTCAGCTTAGAAGAGGGAGCGCTTTTAGCCTCCTTGCCCCAGGCGCCGTCTTATTATTCACCTTACGGAAATCACACTGATGCTTTGCGGGGCCGCCAGGTGTTTGCTCTTAATCAGATGGCAAAGCTCGGCTATATAACCCAGGAACAGGCGGAGGCCGCCAAAGAAGTGGAAATCTTCTCAAAAATTAAAGCGCCTTCCGAAAATATCTCGGCCCCCCATTTTGTGATGTATATCAAGGAATATTTGGAGTCAAAATACGGAGAACAAAAAATCGAACAGGGGGGGCTCAAAGTTTTCACCACCTTGGATTGGGACAAACAGCAAGTCGCCGAAAAAGTTGTCCGGGAAGGAGCCGATTCTAACACAAAAAAATACGGAGCATCCAACGCTGCCTTGGTCGCTATTGACCCAAAGACTGGCCAGATCCTATCGATGGTTGGATCTAAGGATTACTTCAATAAGTCTATTGACGGCCAGGTAAATGTAGCCATCCGAGACCGGCAGCCAGGATCTTCTTTCAAGCCTTATGTTTATCTGACCGCTTTCAAAAAGGGCTATACGCCGGAAACCACCTTGTGGGATGTTGATACGGATTTCGAAACCGGCACCGACAAGGAGTATAACCCCAAAAACTATGACGGGAAAAACCGTGGACCGGTAAAAATAAAAGAGGCTTTGGCCATGTCTCTCAATGTTCCGGCGGTCAAAGCGCTGTATTTGGCCGGCGTCAAAAATTCTATCGAAAACGCTAAAGCACTCGGCATAACAACTCTCAATAACCCGGAGCGTTATGGGCTTTCACTTGTTTTGGGCGGCGGAGAGGTCAAACTTCTAGACCACACCAGCGCCTTTGGAACACTCGCCAATAAGGGTGTTGCCCGCAAAAAAACCGCTATTTTAAAAGTGGAAGGAGCGGACGGGAAAACACTAGAAGAATACATGGACTCGCCAGGAGAAAAAGTGATAGAGGAAAAATATATAGGAATGCTTGACTATATTATGTCCACCAATGAGCTGCGCGCTCCTGTTTTTGGCGACAATAATCCTCTAAAATTTACAGACCGCCCGGTTGCCGCCAAAACAGGAACCACTAATGAGTGGCGCGACGGCTGGACCATTGGCTACACGCCTTCCATCGTCACGGGAGTTTGGGCCGGCAACAACGATAATTCTCCGATGGCCCAAGGCGCCGACGGCGTTTTTACCGCCGCCCCAATTTGGCGGAAGTTTATGGATGCTGTTTTAAAAAACTATAGCATTGAACAATTTCCCAAATATGAAAAAGAAAAAACTGGGAAACCGGCCTTGGATGGAGATTTGGGATCAAAAAACGAACTGAAGGTTTGCCGGCTGCCAGGCGAAAAGGATCAATACTGCCTAGCAACCGATGCTTGCCCGGACAAGACTGTTGACAAAAAGAAGTTCGCGGATTATCACACCATTCTTTACTATGTTAATAAGGACGACCCGCGAGGTGACTATCCGAAAAAACCAGAGGCCGATCCACAGTTTAAAAATTGGGAAAAAGCCGTCCAAAAATGGGTTAAGGACCATAAAAAGGATTTTGGTTCGGACGCCGCGCCTACCAACGAGTGTCAGTCCAGCGATTTCGAAAACTCAAGTCCTTCGGTAAAAATATCTTCACCTTCTGACGGAGACACGATCACTTCACCTGAATTTACCATTAAGGCTTCCGCTTCGGCCGGTTATGGAATTGAAAAGCTTTCTGTTTCCGTGGACGGCTCGGAAGTTTCTTCAAAAGACAGCTCTTCCTTAAGCTTCTCTTACGCGGTTCCAGTGGACAAAAAAACCGCCACGCTTGAAATAAAAGCGACGGTTATCGATAATAATGGAAACAGCGACTCTTCCTCTGTTAAAATAAACACTAACATTATCCCTTAAAGCAACGCTGGTTGTTAAATTTTTTATTTTATTTTTATTTCTTCCACAAGTTCCTCGCCAAGCTCCTGGTTTATTTTGGCCGCGATTCTTTTTTCATTCATCCACATCTCGGCAGACCAAGCAGGACTTGTTGATTTTATGAAAACCGTTTTGTTGGAAAATTTATCGGGTATAAATTTTTCGCTGCCAATTGCCCCGAATTCTTCCCGAATTATCTTTTTGAAAATAAAAAAAATCGTTTTGTCGTCCACCTCGGTTTTTTTCCGGTGGTTTTTTTTAAAAAAATCTTTTTTGAGCAAACTAGCTAACGACTTCATTTGGTTTTATTTATTTTTCTCTGCTTAAGATATCGCTGCGCGCTTCTGGCCGCGATAGCGCCTTCCGCGACCGCGGTTGCTATTTGTTTAAACTTATCCGATCCGTTTGTCACGTCTCCCGCGGCCCACACTCCCTCAGTTGAAGTTGAACCGTCTTTTCCTATTTTTATATAACCGTCTTCATCGGTTTCTATTTTTAATTTCTGAGCCAGTTTTGTTTTAGGATCGGAACCGACTTCGATAAAAATCCCGCTAACAAGAAGTTCTTTTTCTGCTGCTTGAGAAGTGTTTATTTTTAAGCTTTCTACTCGATCCTTCCCAATTATTTTCAAGGGTTTTGTTTCAACCAATATTTCGACGTTTTTTGCTTTATTTATGGCATTTTTCCAGTATTGTTCGCACCGCAATTCTTTTTTCCGATAAATTAAATAAACCTTTTTTGCAATTCCTGCCAAATAAACAGCCGCTCCAGCCGCACCGTCACTTCCTCCAATCACCGCGATTTCTTTGTTTTTATGGAAAAAACCGTCACAAGTAGCGCAATACGAAACTCCTTTGCCATAAAAAGTGTCTTCTCCTGGAATGGCAAGTTTTTTTCTTTGTGTTCCGGTCGCGAGAATAATTGCTTTGGCTTTTAGAGTTTTCCCCGCGTCTGTTTTAATTTGGAAGCCTTGTGGAGTTTTTTTTGCGGAAACAACTTCCGCTGTCCACACCTTTGCTCCATATTTTTTGGCGTGTTGGAGCATTTTGTTTGCTAAGTCTTTTCCGTTGATATTTTCTATGCCGGGGTAATTGTCAATTAAGTGTGATTCTGAAATTTGCCCACCAGACAAGGAACCGATCAGGGTGTTTTTTACGCCGTATCTGGACGCGTATATTGATGCAGTTAAGCCAGCTGGCCCAATTCCAATAATTAGCAATTCTGCTTCTTCAGATTTTTGCATTTTTCCTATTTTACGAATTAACTTTAATTTTTTTGAGTTTTAAAAATAGCTTTTTTAAAGATGGACTTCTAGTTTTTGATTGGCATTACAATGTACGTAAAGTCGTCTAAAACCTCTCCCGTTTTTTCATCTACGCTTTTTAGTGCAACCGGGGCGGTATTGTTGTTAACAAAGACAGCCACTTTCATAGAGGAAACGGTGTTTATCCCATCCAAAAAGTATCGCGCGTTAAAAACAATTTCTTGAGATGGCCCTGTGACTTCTACAGCGTCTTCTGTGCTGTTTTCTCCCAATTCAACGCTAATGGTCTCTGTTGTGGCTTTTTTTGCTTCTGCGTCAATTTTAAGCTTAATTTCGCTGGTTTTGCCGGGAGAAAAAAGACTGGCCATTTTCACTGCCCCCTGAAGCATCTCTTTTTCAAAGACCGCCCTTGTCTTAAATTCTTTCGGCATAATATGTTTGTATTCGGGGTATTTTCCATTAATTAGCCTCGATATCAGACTTATGCCGTTTAAATTGAAAAATATCTGGTTTTCTTCTATGGCAATATCCACAAGAGCGTCTTCTTCACTGGAAACAATTCTTGATAACTCAATTATGGTGTTGGCGGGGATAATAAGGCTCCTTTTTTTCTCTATAAAACTTGAAAAGGCGGGTTGATTTAACGCAAGCTCTTTGGTTTTTATTTTTTTTTCAGCCAGTCGAAAACTGTCCGTAGCAGCAAAACAAATTTCCTCCTCGTCTAAAATCAGATTTATACCTGTTAATTCTTGCCTGGTTTCATTCAAGGCGACACAATTAATGAGTTGGGCTATTAATTCTCGGATTTTTTTGGCGGATATTTTCAGAATAACTTCGGTTGTTTTTTTTGGTATTAAAGGAAATTCGGCTGCCGGAAGACCTTTTATAACAGCCTTTGTTGATCCGCTTTTTATTTTTATTCCTTGTTCATTGGCTTCTAAAAAAATATTCTCTTCGGAGCGTTTCACTGGAAGATTATTTATAAAACTACTAATAAGCTTGGCTGGAATCGTAATCTTGCCCTCTTTTTCTATTTTTGCGCCCACTTTAACCTCCACTCCCATTTCAAGATTCGTAGCGGATAATTTTAAGCCTCCTTTTTCGGCTTCAAAAAGTATGTTATTTAAGATAGGCAACGTATTTTGCTTAGAAACAACTCTCTCTGAATTGAATATAGCTTTTTTAAAATTTTCTTGAGTACAAATAGCTTTCATAATAATAAATAATTTAAATAATTAATAAGAAAAATTATTATTAATAAGGGGAACAAAAGTGTTAATAAATGAAAAAAATACTTTATCTAAAGCAAAAAAAAGGGAAAATTTAAGGAATAAAGAGTGAATAAAAAAATAAAAAGAAGCTAATCCGAGGTGATTTAAAAAACGAAAAAAGTGGATTAAAAATATAACTGGGTTTATATCACAGAAAATTTATTTAAAAGAACAGAAAATGTGTAGTAGTGATAACAAGGTAAACACAAGATGTTAACTTATGTTATATAACTGTTCCAAGAGAATAGTCACCTCCTCTTGAAGTTTATTGTCCACCGCTAATTCTTTTCGAATTTTTTCAAAAGCATGGATGGCGGTGGTATGATCCCTTCCGCCCAACTTTTCTCCAATTCCTGGATAAGAATAATTTAGCTCGCTTCTCATGAGGTACATAACGATTTGACGGGGCCTCACCACTTCTTTTTTTCTTCCTTTTGTTGTAAGATCCTCCGGAGATATGTCAAAAAAATCAGAAACAACCTTGATTATGTGTTTGTGGGTAATTCCCTTCCTTTTTCCACTGGAAATAAGCTCAGAAAGGACGGAGGAAACGAAGTCGATGGTTATTTTGTTGTTAGTTAATTGAGAAGAGGCTGAAACGCGATTTAAGGCCCCTTCTAGCTCCCGGATGTTATTTGTTACATTTGAGGCTATGAAACGGACGGCATCCTCAGTTATTTCCAGGTTGTCCACAGCCGCTTTTCGGCGTAATATAGCCACTCTTGTCTCAAAATCAGGCTTGGATATGTCTGCTATCATTCCACCTTCAAAACGAGACCGCAGCCTCTCTTCAAGCGTTGGGATAGCTTTCGGCGCTCGGTCGCTGCTTAAAACAATCTGGCGATTTAACTGGGAAAGATAGTTAAAAATATGAAAGAATTCTTCTTGCGTTTTTTCTTTTCCAGACAAAAATTGCACGTCGTCTATTATAAGCAAATCTATTTTCCGATAATAATCTTTAAATTCATTGATTTTTTGATTTTTAATTGATTCAATTAGATCGCTTGTGAATCTTTCCGAGGTCATATACTTAATCTTACATCCCGGGTTTTTCTTAAGGACTTCGTTTCCTATTGACTGAAGAAGATGGGTTTTGCCCAGTCCGACGCCACCATAGATAAAAAGAGGATTATAAGTCTTTCCTAGATTTTGAGAAACCGCGTAACAAGCGGCGCGCGCCAGCTCATTGCTGCTGCCAACAATAAAATTTTCAAAAACATACCGCGGATTCAAGTTATTTTCTTGGCTTAGACCAGCCACTTTTTCGTAATTTTGGGCAACCAGTGGGTGGGATTGAGGAGGCAAAACTGCATCAACCAAGAGCTCTTTTACAGGGCTCTCCTGATGAGGAGCAATCAGACAAACAACATCGCGGGTGTCGCCCTGGATGTTTCGAAGCGCGCGCAATATATAAGAACGGTATTTGTTTTCAAGCCACTCTTTCGCAAATCCATTTGGCACCCCAATAGAAACCTTACCACCTGTATTTGACAAAACGTACGTATTTTTAAACCAAGTAATGAAATTAGCCTTAGAAATAGAAAGCTCTATTTCGGCCAGGACAGCCTTCCAAAGCTCTTCATTGGTCATAAAAATTGAAGTAGGTTGATTAAACGTTGTTTGAATAGTATATCATAAAAAGAAAAAAAGAGTCTATATCTAACATGGATTAAAATGTTGATAAGGTGTTAATCAATGAATAGGAAAGACGGAGCAAATTAAGCAGTCAGAATTGACTTTTGCCTGATGAATTGATAAAATTTTAACTAGCATTAAAGAATAATAAGTAATCTAAACAATCAACACAAATGAGTCGAACCTACAAACCAAAGAGTCTTAAACGAAAAAGAAGTCATGGGTTTCGAAAAAGGAAGCAGACGAAGGGCGGTAAAAACACCCTAAAAAGAAGAAGGCAGGCTGGAAGGAAAAGATTAACCACCGTTTAAAAAAAAGCAAAAACCCGATGCTTTCAAGACAAAACAGGTTTTTAAAAAAAGAAGAAATTGCCAAAACAAGGAAACTCGGACGATCTTTTTTTTTCCAAAACATTGAGTTAAAAACCTTAGAAAATGCTGAAAACAAAACAAAGATCGGGATAATAACCGGTCTGAAATTTTCCAAAAAAGCCGTAGAAAGAAATAAAGCCAAAAGATGGGCGCGGGAAGTTTTTCGCGAACAATTACCAAAAATCAAAACCAACAAAAACATTATAGCAATAATAAAAAAAGGAAAAGAAGCGAAAACAACAAAAAAGCAAATAGAAGAAAGCCTAAAGAAAGTCTTAGAAAAGTCCAATCTAGTTAGTATATAAAATAATTCAATTTAAATGGGAGAAATTTTCAATCAATTAGTCTACCAACCCATCTATAATTTGCTTGTTTTTGTTTATAACGTATTACCCATACGCGATTTTGGCATAGCCATTGTTATTGTTACAGCGCTGATAAAGTTGGCGCTAATTCCGCTAAGCAAGAAACAGATCGAGTCTCAAAAAAAAATGCAGGAATTACAGCCGAAAATTAAAGCCCTGCAGGAAAAATACAAAAATGACAAAGAAAAGCAAAGCCGGGCGCTGATGGAGTTTTATAAGGAAAACAAAGCTAATCCTCTTTCCGGATGTTTGCCAATGGTGGTCCAGCTGGTTTTTTTAATCGCTATCTATCGAGTTCTTTTCAACATCTCTAGCGCCGGGCTGGTGGTAAACACAAACGACCTATATTCTTTCGTGGGCAATCCCGGGCAAATCAACAAGATGTTTCTGGGAATTATCGACTTAGCCTCCGCCATTAATTTGGGAAACCTGGCATGGAAAGACGCCCCACATGTGATACTGGTCGTTTTAGCAGCTGGTTCGCAGTATTTCCAAACAAAAATGTTAATGGCCAATCAGCCGGCCGGCAAGCCAGAAAAAGAAAAACAAGCGGACTTTTCGCAAATAATGTCAAAACAAATGTTATTTCTTGGGCCACTGCTGACGCTTTTCATTGGCGTGAAATTTCCGGCTGGGTTGGCCCTGTATTGGCTAGCATCCACGGTTTTTATGATTGCGCAACAATATCAATTAGCAAAAGTGACCCAATCAGATAAAAGTTAAATTTAAATATATGGAGAAAAAAAACGAAAGCGAGACAATAAAAGAAATTATCAAAGAACTCATTAGCAAAATGGGATTTTCCTGTGAAGTGGAAGATCTAAAAACCGGTGAGGCAGAAGAAGAGACAAAAACATTTAATCTTAAAACAACGGACTCTAATTTTCTGATTGGACAATATGGGATAAACCTGCAGTCCCTTCAGCACATTGCCCGGATCCTAGTCAGGAAAAAAACCGCAACAAAAATAAATTTTCTTCTGGACATTAATTCGTATCGCCGGGAAAAAAACGATTCTCTTGTTAAATTTACCCGCTCGATTGCGGAACAAGCTATCAGAGAAAAACGCGCCGTGGTTTTGCGGCCGATGTCCGCGTATGAAAGAAGGATTGTTCATATGGAGCTTTCAAATAATAACCAAGTAAAAACCGAAAGTATCGGAGAAGGAGAAGAAAGAAAAGTGGTCGTCAGCCCCTTAAATTTGTTCTAAAAATATGGTTGTCGCGAGAAAAATTGCTTATAATGTTATGGTCAGCAGCATAAGCAAGGTGTTTTCCACGATCTTGGCTCTCGTTTCAATTGCTTTCATAACTCGCTATCTCGGGAAAGAAGGATTTGGAGATTACGCCACTGTGTTGGCGTTCTTGTCTTTTTTCGCGGCAATTGCCGACCTTGGTCTTTATCAGATATCCACCAGGGAAATTTCCAAAGACGGAGCCGATGAGAAAAAAATAATGGGCAATGTTTTTGCTCTAAGGATAATATCAGCACTAGCCGTTTTAGCGATTGCGCCGATTATTGTGCTGTTTTTTCCATATCCAGGGGAAGTAAAAACGGGAATAATAATCGCGGCAACGTCTTTTTTATTTTCTTCCAGCTATCAGGTATTGAACGGAATTTTTCAAAAGAACTTGGCCATGGACAAGGTGGCTGTTTCGGAGCTAGTTGGAAAAGTTTTTCAAGTTGGTTTTGTGATTTTTGCCGTAAAAGCCCGTCTTGGCTTTAACTGGATAATCGCTGCTCTTTTGTTCAATATGATCATAAGCTTTGCGATAGTTTATTTATGGTCCAAAAAATATTTGCGTTTTAGCTTAAAATTCGATTTGAAATATTGGAAAATCTTTCTAATAGAGTCGGCTCCACTTGGAATAGCGGCCGTCATTACCTTTGCCTATTTCAAAATGGACACAGTCATCCTCTCGGTGCTTAAAAGCAGCGGAGAAGTCGGAATTTACAACGCGGCCTATAAAGTTTTGGAAAATATAACCTTTTTCCCTGGCATGATAGTGGGGCTCATCTTTCCTTTAATGGCTAAATATATTTTTACCGATCAAAAAACTTTTCGCGCTATTTGCGACAAAACTTTCAAAGTTTTTGTTATTCTAACGGTGCCGCTGATAATCGCAATCCTTTTTCTAGCAAATGGGATAATTGGAATAATAGGCGGTGGCGGGTTTGCTGAAGCGGCTCCGGTGTTACGCATGCTTGTGTTTGCTCTCGCTTTCATATTTTTCGGAAATTTTTTCAACGGTATTTTAATTGCCGGCAATTTGCAAAAAAAATTAATGCTGGTACTAAGCTTTGCCGCAGTGGTTAATATCGGTTTAAATCTGATTTTTATTCCGAAATTTTCTTATTATGGAGCAGCCGGAGTTTCCGTACTGACCGAGTTTCTGGTTGTCTCCATAACGCTTTATCTGTCAGCTACAAAAATAAAATATACGCCAAAAACGGAAAAAGTCGGCAGTATCGCGATGGCAGGCGGTGCGATGGCGCTTTTCCTATTCTTCTTTCAGCAGTCTAATTTTATTTTCCTGGCAATTTCAAGTTCGCTTATCTATTTCGTTTTTCTGTGGCTGTTTAAAGCCATAAAAACCGAAGAGATACTGAGCTTAATCAGCAAAGAAGGAGTCCGGGAATATGGAGAAATATCCTAAGGTTTTTATTGTCATACTGAACTATAATGGAAATGACGTTTTAAAAAAATGTCTGTTAAGCGTTTTCAAGAACGATTATCCTAATTTTGAAATCGTGCTGGTGGACAACAATTCAAGTGACGGTTCATTTGAGAAGGTTAAAACAGATTTTTCTAAAGTGAATTTCATAAAAAATGAAGAAAATCTTGGTTTTTCCGCCGGCAACAATATTGGTATACGGTTTGCCTTGGAAAGAATGGCTGACTATGTGCTGCTGCTCAATAATGACGTCGAGGTGGAAAAAGACTTTTTAAACCGCTTGGTAAGTGTTGGAGAAAAAAATCCCAAAGCCGGCATTTTAAGTCCACTTATTTTTAATAATGAGACAAAACAAGTTTGGTTTTCCGGAGGCACGATCAATTGGTGGCGAATGAAGTCTTCGCATGAAAAAAGCGTAAAAAAATCGGACTGTTATGAATCGGAATTTATCACCGGCTGCGCTATGCTGGTAAAAAAGGAGGTATTCAAAAAAATAGGCCTTCTAGACGAGGACTTTTTTCTTTATTGGGAAGACGCGGACTTTAGCTTGCGGGCGGGCAAGGCAAAGTTTAAAAAAATAGTTGTTACTTCCAGCTGGGTTTATCATTCTGAAAAAAGCGAAAAAAACAGGAAAAACAAAGTCTATTGGCTGGTTGTATCAGGGCTCATTTTTTTTAAAAAAAACACTCCAGTTTATCTGAGGCCCTGGACAGGCCTTTATTTATTTTTAAGGGAAGCAAAGAACTGGCTAGATGTTTTTTTTAATCGCAATAGACTGGCTCCTGTGGTGAAAAGAGCCTACAATGATTTCAAAAATGAAAAATTATAAAAAAATTTCAATTATAATAGTCAATTTTAAAAGCCAGGATAACCTTAGAGCTTGCGTCTCCTCTATTTTAAATAAGCTTAAACAAGGAAGCTTCGAAATTATTATTGTTAATAATGATGCGCAAGAGAACGTCTTAAATGAGACGATTGGCCTTCCTGAAATCCAAATAATCAATCTTGAAAAAAACGTAGGTTTTGGAACCGCGATCAACACCGGAGCTAAAATTGCTCAAGGCGAATGGCTAATGCTTTTGAATCCGGATGCGCGACTTTTAACCAGCCAGCAAAAAATGTTCGATTTTTTCGCGGCCACTCCCGAGGCCGGCATAATAAGTCCAAAACTTGTCAGAGAAGATGGAAAAGTGCAGGAATGGAGCGCGGGGGTGAATCCGAATCTATTTGATTTAGTAAGGAACAATTTCGGTTTTCCCAAAAGCAAAAAATTGTGGGAAAGCCAGGAAACAAAAGAAGCGGATTGGTCCAGCGGAGCCGCCATGGTCGTAAAAAGGGATATTTTTGATAAAATTGGCGGATTTGACGAGAATATCTTTATGTACTTTGAAGATATTGATCTTTGCAAAAGAGCCAGGGAAGCAGGAAAGAAGGTATTCTATTTTCCTCAGGATGAAGTAGCGCATTTTGGAGGGAAAAGCGCCAAAAACAAAAAAAAGCAAAAAGCCGACTACTATAAGTCGCAAGATTATTATTTTCAAAAACACTTCGGCAGGGCGTATTCTAAATGTATTCGCGGATTAAGAAAAATTTTTAGACAAGCCTGATGTATAATTTGCTTATTTTTTTGACGGCCTATCTGCCTTTCCAACTCGCCCTCAATCCTTCCGAGGGAGTGGATCTTGCCTCAATCAGAGTCTTGGCAATAGTAGTTTTCCTTTTTTGGCTGGCAGAAAGCCTGAAAAATAAAAAACTGTTCATTAAAAAAAACATACAAACGGCCCTGATAATCATTTTTCTTTTTTTCAATCTGGTTTCTGTTTTAGCAGCAAAAAATCCCGATTGGGCGGCAAGAAAACTGCTTTTTCTGTTTTCGATTTTTCCGTTATATTTCGCGGCAGCCGCTGTTTTGAACAAGGAAGGCCAGGTAATAAAAATAAGTAAAGTCGCTGTTTTTAGCGGAGGCGCTATTTCTTTCGTGGGGATAATCCAGTTTTTTTCACAATTCGTTTTTGGTCTGGAGAACGTATATAATTCTTGGGCAAACTACGTCATTGTTCCCTTTCTCGGAAAAACTTTTTCGGCGGCAGTGCTCCAGAATCCGAGCTGGCTGGTGAATATTTCCGGAAGAACATATCTACGGGCCACCGCCACTTTTCCGGATCCTCACATGCTTTCTTTTTTTCTTGGTCTGTTGCTTCCTGTGGCGCTGGCCTTGTTTTTGTCGGAAGACAAGAAGCTTTTGTATGGAAGCATGCTTGTCGGAATGTTTATTTGCGACGCGCTCACCTTTTCTCGCGGCGGTTATCTAGGCATTTTCGCGGGAATCTTAGCGGCCGTGATTATTTATTGGGGTAAAATACAAAAAAAGAACAAGCAATTTTTAATTGCCGTAGCCACGCTTCTTTTGTTGGTTTTGCTGGTTCCTAACCCGGTTTCCAAGCGCTATCTTTCCAGCTTTGACCTGAAAGAAGGCTCAAATAAGGGAAGAATTGAGACATGGAATCAGGCCATAATGGTTGTGGCAGATCATCCGCTGGCGGGAGTAGGCATTGGTAATTATCCCCTGGAGATAAACCCGACCGCCAGTTACCGCGATCCGATATACGCCCATAACACGTATTTGGATATTGCCGCCGAGACTGGAAGCTTGAGCGCTTTGATCTGGGTTGGTATTTTAGTTTCCGCTCCGGTTGCCTTTTTAAAAAAATCAAAAGAAAACATTATTTTTTCCGCTTTTGCGATCAGTCTGGCGATATTCTCCGCTCATTCTTTAGTGGAAACAGCCATTTACTCTCCGGTAGTTCTGACTCTTCTTGTTTTAATATTAAGTTTCAGCAGTTTAAACAAAAAAAATGAAAAAACTGCTTAATTTGGAAAATATTATTTATCTGGCGATTATCGGACTTCCGCTTTATCTCTTAAAACTGGATTTTTTAGGAGTGCCGTCTAACGGATTGGAGGCGGTTCAGGGAGTAGTTATTCTCTGGTGGCTTTTTGCTGAAAAATACAAAAAACCAAAAGCGCGGGAGCTTTCCAGAAAATATGGAAAATACATCTTGGCTATTTCACTTATTTTTTTTGGTTTATTCTCTTCCATGCTTGCCAACGGCAATTATCGGTCCGGCGCGGGCATCATCAAAAGTTGGTTTCTTATGCCGCTGCTTTTTTCTATCGTTGTCTTTAATGTTTTTAAGGCGGAAAAAATAAAAAACATTTTGTTAGCTCTTTATTTTTCCGCCAGCGCCGTTTCCTTTATTTCGCTGGCCTATTATTTTTCAAGCAAACTAACCTACGACGGCCGGTTGGAAGCTATCTTCAATTCCCCCAACTATCTGGCCATGTTTTTGGTCCCGAGCATAATCATTGGGTTTTTTTACGCGGAAGAAAATTGGAAAGTTTATGGACCGCTATTAACCGCAATCCTTTTAGTTTTCTTTCTGACCCTTTCTTACGCCGCTTGGGTTTCTGTTTTTTTCGCCATTGCGATAGTCACTTTGTGCCTAAAAAAAATAACAAAAAAAACCGCGATTGGGACGCTGCTTATCTTGCTGGTGTTTTTATTTTTCCAACTAGGTACAAAAAAATGGGCTGACCTTTCCAGTCTCGAAGAAAGATCGTCCTTTTCTTCCCGGGTAATGATCTGGAAGGCTGCCGGGAAGATGGTGGAGGACAATCCTCTTTGGGGAATCGGGCCAGGCAATTTTCAGGAAAAGTATCTTGAATATCAGAAGTTTTTTTCACCCTATCTTGAGTGGGCCGTTCCCCATCCGCACAACCTTTTTCTTGCTTTTTTTCTGTATGCCGGGATATTCGGGATCATTGGCTTCTTGGCGCTTATCTATTTTTGGTTCAAAGAAGTGCTAGGAAAAGAAAATTCAAAACTCAAATATATTTTTTTGGCAATAATGATTTATTTTCTACTTCACGGGTTGGTCGACACAACCTATTTTAAAAATGACCTGGCTGTCATTTTTTGGCTGAGTTTCTTGACTTTAAATTTAAAAAAGACCCGAGATGGGTCTTCTCTTGATAAGCCAATCTCTAATTAATGTCGATTTTGTATAATTTTCCATCTATCCGGTTGACGAAAAATAGAATGCTTTCTTCGGAATTAAGGAACAAATTCACAGCATCAAATTTTCCCGGCATTTTATTCAATTCCACTACTCTTGTTTTTGCCCCGGTCGCGGTATTTACTTTCCAGAAAGTGTCCGTCGTGGTGAATTTCTTGGCTCTATAATCATTTGGCATTATGGAGTTATCGGGAATCGACCCTGGCAAGGCATAATACACCGTCTGATTGTCCTTTGACCAGGCGCATTTGGCGGCGAGAGTTGGAATTTCCAGGTTTTTGTATTCGCCCCCCTGGTTGTTTATCAATGCCAGGTGGATTTTTGATTTGTCAGTATCATCGGTATGGCTCATCAGGATTTTCGTGCCGTCGTTGTTCCATTTATAATCCCCACCGAATTTTTCTTGGAAAAGAGTTTTATCGTCCATTCCCACCAAAGAGGCGGAACGGAGAATGGTTTTTGTGTATGCGTCCGGGACGGTCCAAAAGGAAACTAGGCTGGTTTGCGGAACTCTGGCGATCCGGATATCTTTCAAATCCAAGTCCAGTATTTTTGCCCATTCAGTTCCGTCCGGGTTGGAAATATTAAGACTGCGTTCTTTGGAAGAAGGATTGTAATATTTGTAGAAAATTTTACTATTGCTTTCCCATGCGATCGAATCAATGTTGTCTTTTAACTGGACTCCCCGACCGGTAGCATAATCGTAAAAATAAAAACGGGCAGGCAAATCGTTTTGAGTGAACTTAGAAATAACCTTGGTTTTATCGGGAGACCAAAACACATCGGTCAGTCCGGACAGCTCTTTGGTTGAAATAGTGCCCTTGTTTTTTCCATCCACTCCTACCTGAAAGGTTTTCCCGTTTTCTGCGGAATAGTATTTAATGATCGCGTCATCTCCCGAAAGAACCGGAGACAAAACTGACTCCTCGGAAACAACGGTTATAGAGCTGTTCTCTGCCGGGTTGGCTAAAGAAGCGCCGGACGCATTCTTAGACGCAGTTTCGGATTTAGGCTGGACCTCTTGCGTTTGCTGAGAAGGTTTTTTAAAGGAAAAATAATATATTCCCCAAAGCAAGAGAATGACGGCCAAAAGCGATGACGATATAAAAAAAATCTTTTTAGGGAGAAGCATGGAGGGAGACTTTAAATCATGAGTTATTAATTATTGACATGAAAAGAAGGGCTGGTCATGGTGGCATACTGACCGCATTTCACGCCTACTGCTCGAATAGGAGCGCAGTTATTGCTTTCATAAGTGAAGGACGTGAAACCAGCTGCCTTCAGGGCGTCGGAAAGAGCTTTGACGTTGGCCGGCGTGCTATTCGACAGCAGATTAATGTCGGCACAAGTTCCATTGGAATGGCAAGTGCTCATGTGTAAAACCGTAGGCGGCCAGGGTTCGGTTATCCTCCAAGGAGGACTACTGCTAACCGTTTGTAGTTTTGCGAGAAGAAGGGAATTTAAGTAGCAAGGATATTCCTTGCAGGCAATGCCTGTTACCTGAGAACAATTATTGCAACTAGTGCAATTAGTAGCGGGTTTGCAAGTAGCTATGGATGTTTCACCAGGTCCTGCCATTGGAAAGGGAGATCCAACGCCTGTTGTAGGTGCAAGTGCAGGAATAGGAATAGCGCTCACTGGCAGTCTGGCTGGAATTGAACAACGCAATAAATCTGGATTTATCGTGTTGAGAAGCAACCAAGAGGCAAGCGCTAGTAGCAGTCCGGCGATCGCATCCGTGATTACTCCCTTAGCCTTTTCCATGCTGGTATTGTTGCCGGCTGAAGTCGTGTACATGAAACCACCGATAATAATCATTAAAAGAGTCGCAATGCCAACCGACCATAATCCAAACTTATAAATATAGGACAAATAAACACACCAATCAGCATTTATTCCGGCGCCCGGAGTGCCGGGAATTTGCTCCATTGTTCTATATTGCATTGTAGCCAGCGAAAAAAGTGGAAAAACAAAGAATGTGAGAACAACAAGAATAAATAAAATACGTTTAGTTTTTGTTTTATTGTGTTTCATAATTTTTTGGTGTCAGAGAGAGAATAATGCGAATAAAGTATAGAAGCAGAAAAGCGGTCAAAGCTATCCGAAAAAGAAAAATCAGATAGGCCGGAGCGCCGGATGACAGAGCAGCCAGGAATTTTTTAGGAAAAGTCGTGTTTGTGTTTGATCCGGCCGCAATGCCATTTAAAACGCTTACGACGGACAAGTCCACTTTGGCGTTTAGTTGTTTTTCATAGATTTGATCAATGCGGACTCCCCAGTAATGGTTGAGCATTTGCTGGATTAGCGGATCCTGGCGATAAATTGAATTGGCAGTAACCGAATAAGATTCTCCCACCAACTTATTGACCGGAAAGGTTAGTCCGCTGGCGCCGGGTGCTGGTACTGCCTGGCCGTCCAAAAACCAGCTTGTTTTGTTGTCATCCCTGAATAAAGAGGGAACATTAAACTCCATGCTAAAAGAAGCCTGGGCTCCCGGTAAAGCCTGGAAATCCGTGTCGCTAAAATCTTGTAGTTCATTTATGCCTCCCGTTGGAGGGCTATTCGGGTCGAGCGGAACATATGTTCCTAACAAAACCGCTCGAGCGCCAGAATCACCTATGCCCTGGTCGTTGGAAACAATTTTCATGGTCGGCTCCACTACCATAAGTGTTCGGGTCAGAGTGACTTTTTCTCCATTGCTGCCGGGAGAGTTGTCGATGGCGGTCACAGTAACGGTATATTGAGAGCCAATATCTTTCAGAATCGGGATAAACATTGTTCCGGTGTGTTTTTCTGAGTTACAGCCGGCAAAAAAGCACTCTGGGTACTGGACCCGTTCACCATTAACAGTCCATAAAACATCGGTAAAACTTCCAGTATTGTTGGGATCAATGCTTAGACCGACTATTTCATCCTTAACGACCGGACAGACGGCACCTTGTACTCCATTTTGGCAACGGATACCGCCCAAAGAAACCTGCGGTGTCGGAGAGCCGCTTGAAGGTAAAGCCGAATAAATTCCTAATCGGTCGGATGCGGGAGCAATCGGAATGACTACAGAAGCATTTCCCATGACGGTTTCAGTCGCTTGTCCGGTGCGTCTTTCTGTTATGGTAAGTTTGGCTTTTAGATAACGGACAGTTGATCCTCCCCAGTCAGGAAAAAACATTCGAAATTTAAATGACTTGATCCCAATACCAGTATTCTGAGTGGATTCTGGAAGACTTGATTTGGGCAGAAGCGTCCAGCCAGTCGGATTAGGATCAAAAGAAGGGCCATATAGCTGCCAGTTATAAATCAAATAATCTTGATCAGAGGCGTTTTCCAGTCCTGCATTCAAAATGAGAAAATCAGCATTGTCTTCGATTGTTGAAAACATTGGAGTGGTTGGAGTGTAAAAAAGATTGATCTTTAGTTTTTCCAAAGCATTGCCTTCTGCCGGAGACAGCATATTATCTTCCAGGCAGTCATTTATATGACTAACTGTTCCAGAAAAAGTATCCTCATTATTCGGCGTAGCTTCTGTTACATCCGTAACTGTCGTAGGTCCATCAATAGTCGTTCCACGCACATCAGTTACGGTAGTAGTGGTGTTGGTGGTGGTCAGGACGGTAAAATTATTCTGGTTCGCGTTGAAACTTGTATCTATTATCGTTTGGGTGTCAGTAGTGGTGGTGTAGCCGATAATCGCTGCATTATCAGCATGGAATGCGGCCGTAGTCGGACTGACTCCGCGTTGGAGATTGGAAAAAATCGCCCCGCTTCCAAAATTAGTTATGGTGTTATAATGAATGATTTCACTGTCAATTTGAAGATAACCGGAATCTGGCCATTCAACTGGATTGATTCCGTCGGCTGTTATTGTGTCTGCGTTAATTGCGACGCCGCTGGTCGGCAGTGGTGGCGTATAAGTACATGACTGGGAGAGAACTGGAACAGCTCCACCGGAACAATCAGTGGGTGTGGTGGAGGCTACAGTCGTATACTGGAGGCTATTCGGCTGACAACTTCCGAAAGTATTATAGGTAAAGCTAACACAATCAGGGTCTGGTCCATAGCCATAAGCACAACCTTGAGTTAGATAAGGCGTTCCTCCGGTGCAACCATCCGGAATGACGGAGCCGCTGTCCGGGTCAGTGGCGGCTCCGGCGGCGGTTACCGTGCGGTATTGTAAATTATCAGGCTGGCAAATTCCGAAGGGAGTATAGTCGAAATACGCGCAGGTTGCGGCTGGCGAGTTAACCTGAGCATTGGCCGTAGTGGATGTTGATGCGGTGTTGGATGTTCTGCCTGTTGGGATATTTTGGCGAGGTATGGCAGAACCCCATTCACATTGGTTTTTAACCAATGCCCACATTGTTTTGTAAGTGGAGTCCCTGTATTGGGTAGGCTGATAAGAAGCTCCCTCAATCGCTACGCCGACCTTATCCCCATCCTGGTAGTTGAACTTAAATTCGAACATTCCCAGCCCGGTGACTGTTGCTTCGTCTTTTTGGCTTGCTCCACGCGTGTCAAAATTACGCGGATCGGTGTGCCAGAACTGTTCTTCAGCCATGCGGAAGTCATTATCTCCCACATCTCCGCGTCCATTGGTATCCGCAAAAAGATGCTCACAGGAGGCCAACTCATAATCGTCGCCGCTTGGCCAATTGTGAATGTAGCAATGAGGCGTGCCCTTATTTCTTTGGTCTTCTCCTCCAAAAACTGCGTTATAGCCGTCGGAGTCAGTATGATTATCGTATACAGTGCCATCTGGCTGGCCGTTCCCATCCGGATCCCAGTCGAAACCTCCATTAGCAATCAGCCGCATCGCCTCGATTTTGTAATCCTCTATATCAATCTTTCCGTCGCTGTTCCAATCATGATTTCCGCGGTCCGGCAGAGAAGGATTGCTGTGTTTAATGTACCAAGTAAAATAAAGATTTTTTGAATCGCTCAAGAAATAGGTCGGCGTGGCAGTAACAGTCACTTCTTCTCCCGGAGACGGGTTGGCTGGGAAAAAATTCAAAGAAACTTGGGGAGGCTGTTGCTTTTGGCGCTGAGCGTTGACCTGTTGGGCGGTATTTTTGGCTTCTCCTTTGTCAACTCCCATGTCGCTGAAAATCTGATTAAGTATCCGGGGGCCGGGGTTAGTGGCCATTACCATATTAAAGGCCGACGGCGGCGAAGGGTAACTAAAACCGCCAAGCGCCTTCGGCACTGATTGGAGGAATGAAGCAAGAACAAAAATTAACAGAAATATTGACGAAAACACTCTTTTAAACCTAATCATAACGTTTGAATATTTAGTTATTATTTAAACAACTGGATAACATATGCATCCAAAATTATCGTAAAAATAAAACCCATCAAATAAGAATAAAAAAAGGATTGGTTTTTGTAAGCTATCCAGGTGCCAAATGAAATAGCGATTATGGTCGGAACCATCTGCCAATTCAGCGCTCTGATTAAGCCCAAGAAAACTAAAAATAAAACAGTGACAATCAAAACAGCCCAATATCCAAAAGGTTTTTTTAGGGTGAAAAGAAGGAAGCCATTGAAAAAAGCTTCATGGAGAAAAAGCAGAAAATTGACAAAAACCAATTCGTACAAAAGAAAAGCTCGAAAATTAGAATACACAGGTCCGGGGATCATGCTTCGATAATTATCTTTGAAGTCGGTAAAAGTTATGAGAATATAAACCAGCAACAAGGCCACCAGGAGCGTTCCGCCGAGCCATAAAAAACCTTTTCGATCGGGCGAAAAAGAAAATCCGAAATCTCTGGCATTCTTTTTAAGAATTATTTTAATGTAAAGGATGGGAACAATGAGAAGAAAAAACAAAGAACGGCTGAGGATCTGAAGAACTCCATTAGCCGGGAAAAAATAAAAAAGAACTAAGCAAACTATCAACGCGAAAGAACTGGCCAAGAAGTCTTTCCAGCGAATGAGAAAATCAATTTTATTTTTTTTATTTAACATGGCAGCTTAAGATTTTGTGGTAGACGCATATCTGTTTATTATTTTAGCACCAATACCCCGGTTTTTTAAAATTATTTCAGCGACCTTTTTCGCGTAAATATAAACGGTAGCGGCTGTGAGTGCCGGAAGAAGATTCAAAAAAGGGATCATATCCACGGCCGTTCCTCCAAAGAGCACTTCAAAATTTTTCAAAAAATTAGCAGGCTTAGCTAAAAAAACAAGCAAAGACAAGAGGCACAAGGTCATGAGAGTTACTAATGTGCCAAGTACTGGAATAGAGCCGATGCCGATAAAATCAGAAAGGTCTTTTGTCACGGCGACGAGGATTGCGAAAATGTAAGGCAAATCGGCGAGAAAATCGATGGCCGACTCCTTCGGCTTAGCTGGCTGTGATGTGGGCGACTTCTGTTGCTCCTGGTCAGCCAGGCGCGCTTCTTCCAGGGCTATTCTATTGTCTTCTTCCGCATAGTCCATTTTTGGTGATTAACCTTCCTCTTCATTGAATTCCTTTTTGGCCTTTTCAATTTCCAAAAGCTGTGCCGGGTCGGTGGTGATAATTTGGTCTTCTGAATAGGAGGCGATAACTTTTATAGCTACGTGCTTGGTGCCGGCAAAAAAAATACCTTCGCCCACGTTGCTTTCCAAAAGCAAAAATTTTTCCTGATCGGTCAGATAAAATGTTTCCGCGATACTATCAATGGCGGAAGGAGACTGTTTGAGCAGCAATTGGATAGACGAGTTGGTGACTATTGGCTTTCCATATCGGGAAGCCAAAAAGTCATTAACGTCCTGGGTGATGGTTGTGAGTCCCGTAAAATATTTGCGGCAGCGCTTGGCTATTCCGAATAAAAACGAAGCGGCATCATCGGAACGCATCATAATCCAAGCTTCATCCACCAAGATGATGCGTTTTTTTAAATTGACTCGCATTTCATTCCAGACAAAATGAAGGACTATATACATGGCAATGGGACGCAGTTCATCCTCCATGTCACGGATGTTGAAAACTACCATGGAACTGTTTATGTGGATATTGGTGGGGTTATTTAAGAAACCGGAAAAAATGCCTTCCGTATATTTTTCTAGGCGCACTCCAAGGTTTTCGCCGCCGTCCATATTCCGAAGAACCTGGTAGAGATCAGTCATGGTGGGAAACGAATCCTTGCTTAGTTCGCCGAAATTGGTGTTAGGGGTGATATCGCGGATTCCATAAGTTTCGTGAATTGCCCGATCCAAAACGGAATCTTCTTCCGGAGTCACTCCGCCCAGCATGAGGTGCAGAAGGCCGATGAGTTCGGCTATGCCGTTCCGCATGACATCTTCCGCGTTTTCATCTTCGCCCACCGCTGGCAAGTCAAAAGGATTGAGATGATTGCTTGAATTCAAAGAAATTTTTATGAAAGTTCCCCCGACTGTTTCACATAGGTGCTTATATTCATTCTCCGGATCGATGATTATAACATCAGTCCCGATCATCATGTGGCGCAGAACTTCTAGTTTTACCGTATAACTTTTCCCCGCTCCGGATTTGGCAAAAACAATCATATTGCCGTTTTCCATTTTGAAGCGGTCAAAAATTATCAGGCTGTTATTGTGCCGGTTTATCCCATAAAGAATGCCTTCGTCGCTGGAAAGGGTGGAAGAAACAAAAGGAAAAGTCGTGGAGAGAGGAGAGGAGTTCATGCTAGTCCCGATATCCAAGTCGTCATTGGCCAGTGGCAGGGAAGAATTGAAGCCCTGTTCAGCCTTAAAGACAGCCGGTTTCGCGTAAATAAGCTGTGCCTCCAAAATCGCCGTTATCGACTTGATGAGCTTATCCAATTCTTTCTCATCCTGCCCATAAACGGTCATATAGAGTCCGTAGCGAAAAAACTTTTCCGTTCCCTGTTGAAGCCTGTCCCGCAGATCTTCAATGTCCTGCATGGCTGTTTCCATGGCCGGGTCGCGAATCATGCCTTTTTCCGCTTCAATGTGAATCTGTGATTGGACCTGCGTCGCGCTCTTCTTGAGATTTTTCAAAACCGAATAAGTGTCGATCGGGTGGATAAACATGGAAATATCCAAGGGCATGTCAATGTTGATGATGGGGGAAAACCAATTGCTGTGAAGATACCGCGGATAAGTCATGACAAAAATTGTTTGAGCCAGTGTTTCTCCAACGCGGATATAGCGCGGAGTGACTTTAATGGCAGATGGAGCGATCAAATCCTGAAGCTTGGCAGTTCCTTCTTGATAGTATTTTTCCGCGAGCAAAACGTCATCTGTTTCTGTGGCGACTTCGCTTTTTTTGTTTGATTTGATGAAATCCAGCATGATCGTTTTTATTTTAGATCCAAGTTTTTAGTGTCACTGAGCTCAGTCAGTCCGAAAACATTCGGATTGTAAGCGTTGTAGACCAGCTCTATGAGCTCTTGAGTTTTCAGTGGGCTAAGCCGAAGACCTATTCCGGAAAGACTAGCCGTGATTTGGTCCATTCTTTGGAAAAGCTGATTCTTGTATGTTTCAAAATTTTCTTTTTTTTCAATTATGTTTTTCTTTGGGTTTTTGCTGGCGAACAGGTTTTTTAAAAATCCTGTTTCCTTGCTTTCCACGGCGTAAAAAGGCACAATGATATAAAAATTCTTTTCCATAATGTTGGAAATAGAGACTAGTTGTCCTATGAAATTTCTATATTCGGAGATTTGGAGCCGCAACAAATCGTTTTGCTGTTCTCTTTCCTTCTTGCCGAGAAATTCCAGGTAATGTTCGATGTTTAATTTTCTGGAATTAATGAGGATTTGGATTGGAAAATCAAGAGAATTCAAAAAATTCTGATATTGGGTAATAATCGCTTCCTGTTCTTCGCTTGACTTTAGGTCATAATTTATGGCGGAAACGGCCAAGACGCCCCGGAAAGATCCATTTTTTAGGACAATCACATCCTCCGCTATTTCAGACACAGCCAAAAATTGCTGGGTAGCGGAAAGGGAAGCTTTTTTAGACAATTTGTTTGAGTGTAATAATTCCATTAGCTTTTATTTATTTTTCAGAGTTTATCCCGGATCTTCGATCCAATAACTCGGAAATATCGCGAATCCTATCTTCGGTTAACTGTTTTTTTTCTAAAATTTCTTCGCTCTTTTTTGGAGGCACCCTTTTGATCGATATTTGTTCATCCGGCAATCTGCGCCACATATACATTTTCGGGTGCGTGAAAAAGGAGATTACTGAAGATGCATAGGAAGTCAGCGGGCGGCCGTTAGGCTTGTAAAACGCCAAACCGCCGAAAATAGCCAGAATGGGAATTCCCAAAACAAGAAGACCGGTTTTTCCGAAAAAAAGGTATATAAGGAAAAAAATCGCGCAAGCGGCGACTATCCAGCCTAATTGTTTGGCGGTAAGCGGACCGACAACTTTATCTTCCGTATCCAAAAATTGTGGGATATTAAATGTTGTCATTATTCTTTCAAATTAACGATGTTTTTTGTCGGTGTTGTTTCTTCTTCTAGATTGTTTTCATCAGCATCCGTGCTCAGCGGCGTTATTCGATAAGGCTGCAGATTGCCGGTCTCCTCTTTTTCAAAAGGAAGCGTATGCGGCGAAGTGAAGCGGATATTTTTATCATCATTTTTTGGCGATTGAGTCGGTACTTTTATTTCTAATTTTCCATGAGGCAAAGGAGCAGACGGTTTGGCAGGCGGTAAGTTTCGATGAAACGACTGGGCTAGTTGGTTAGTTGATTGTCCGGGCGGCGAATTATTGGCTGAACGCGGAGCGTAGTGGACGGTTGGCTGGACAACTGGCTGTGCGGGGGATATATGGATTGATGGGTGGGGAACAGCTGATTGAGTAGGTTTCGGAGTCGGTTGAGGCGCTGGTGTCTTGATATCCGCCGAAGCGGGAACACTTTTGTAGTTGATGAACGAAGCTGCTGCTAGCGGGCTGGTGGGCCGGGGTGAAGTCGGCGGCGCCATAGTTTTTGCGGGTTGCGGCATCGGCTGCTGGGCTGGCTTTTGGACAACTTGGGGAAAAACAACCTGTTTGGTGTTTTTGTTGACCGGAACAGGATAATTTTCATCGTACGATTTCAAGATCAGCGACAGTCTTTCTCGTTCAGCCGAGTTCAATTTTTGGGTGTTGACATTATGAAACAGGTAGTTGGTTCTTTCGATGCCGCTTCTTTTTTGGTCATAACCAGCGACAAAATTGTAATCAGCCAACCAGTTTTTGATGGATGGTCGGACCGGAGAAGGAAAGCTTTGAAGAACAATCCGCTCGGAAGTGATGAGCTGTTCTCCCAGCTCGGGATATTTTCCGATAGCTGTTTGGATAGGAATATTTTCCTGGCCTTGTTCCTCCTTGCTTTCCCCGAAAAATCTTCTGGGAGCAAACACCTTTTCGCCAAGCTCTTTGGCCTTAAAAAGAATGTTTTGATTCACGAGTATCGCGACCTGTCCGGCAGCCGAAGGGCTTATTTTCATTTC
>Ga0172373_10000097_pt1 | contig 123750 bp, 129 predicted proteins | sample Lak10m_2_FD_114546 | JGI IMG/M metagenome (GOLD analysis project Ga0172373, IMG submission 114546) | Freshwater microbial communities from Kabuno Bay, South-Kivu, Congo - kab_092012_10m | ecosystem: Environmental > Aquatic > Freshwater > Lake | place: Democratic Republic of the Congo...
CGCTCACCTCCACCACTCACTTCAATAGCACGCCATCTTCGCAAAAATCGCTCCAGTCACATAGCTGGGGCTATGCTCCTTCCACGACTTTTTGCAAATCTGACGCACTCTTGAAGTTCGTGAGCTTTTTTTGCATTTTATTTTAAAAGATTAATTATGACGATGATTAGCGTAAAATCAATTATTTTTAATTAAAAAAATACAAGTCAACTATTTACAATTGTTTTTTGATAATCTAGAATCGTTTTAAAATAAATGTAAAGGATAATGATTTTATGAACAAAATTTTTAAAACGTTTACTTGTTTAGTGTTACTTTCACTGAGTTTAACGGGGTGTAGTGCCTTTAAGGGTGAGGCTGGTTTGGCAGGGCCCAAAGGAGACACGGGTGCTCAGGGTGAGGCAGGGCCTAAGCTAAAAGGAAACTGGGTTGGGTATGTGGTGTTAAGTGAAGCCAATGGTTCGCTAATTACCGATAAAAGTGGGGTTACCGTAACGGTGAGTAATGCGTCTAGCCTTTCAACAAGTTCTTTAACTGCTCCAATATCGGTAACCACCAATGCAGAAGGAAAATTTGTAGTGAGAAATTTAGAAAATGGAACTTATACCCTTACGTTTAGTAAGGAGGGTTTTGGAGATATGAAATATTTTAACGTAGGTTTTTCTGGAGATGGAGATGTTTTATATACCCCATTGGATATTTTTGCCTCTGCGACGGCCTTGTCTAAGCAGGTTGACTTTGAGCTCGTTACGGCTAATATTACTTCTAATGGAGGTACTTATATTCGTTTAAAAATTAAAACCAATCTAACAACAGCTACATTTGGAAGTTTTCCAAGAACATGTCGTGTTTTTGTTGGGTATACCTCCGATGTGTCAAAAGATAACTACATTTATACCACCACTCAAACATTTTCTTCGGTAGACTCACAAGGTATTACTCCGGATGTTTATATTTATTTAACAAATGGAGGAGGCCTGCCTTCAGGGGTTACTCTTAATGCAGTTGCTTATTCTTCTGGTCCTGGATTTATAAATTCTTCGGCTGGAGCTCTGCCCACTGGATATTATTTTGATCCTGTTAAAAATAAAACGATCTTTACCTCTTTAGGATCTCAAAAGACCAACGTATTAAGCTTTAAGCTTTAAAATTTACCTCTCAAATCGCTATCGCATAGGAGATTTCGTTAAGTATGGGATCGCCTATGGGGTAAAGGTTAAACTGCAGCTGAGCAGGAATTTGAACTAAATTTTGTGGAATGAAAAACGTATTATTAAACGACCATTGAGCGACATGAGATGGCGAGGCCATTAAGGTGAAATCTACCTGATTTTGGGATAGGCGTGATTGAAGGGTATAGGGTGGCACTTGCCACGAGTCGATAGGCGATTGTGAGTGAGAGTTAGAAAAAGCACCCGTAAACACTAATTATCGAATGAGGCTATGAAAAATTGCAGTTAAACCCGCTTCAATCCTCTGGTAACATCGGTAAATAACTTAAATAAGTGCTGAATAGCAGGGGTCGGGCTATCTTTTTCTGCTTGAGTGAGGGTCTCGGTGGCATCTGCAATGACATACAGGTATTTTACGGCTTCTTTATCCAAGAAATTTTTGCCTTGGGTAGCACTATCAAGCAGTAACTTAGCGTGAACTTCAGTTATTTTGCTTATGTTTAAAGTATCTTGTGGGTAAACGATTTTGTATTGAATAAAAAAAGTTTGAACGTCTTTTGCTTTTAACTTTGCCTTTTGATTCAAACGGGCTTTAAATACATCAAGTGCATCAGATGCTTTTTCGATGGCTGACTTGGGCAATAGGCTTTTAACTTGAACTAAAAAACTTACTTTCTTTTTCATAACTTTTAATATACCCCGTTTGAAACGATTAATAAACGTGAATAATGAAATTATGAATATGCCAGGTAGCAATTACTATCATTTAAAGCAGCGTCAAAATTTGGGGCATAAGGGGCCTTTGCCTGAACAAAAAAAGACTACGGATCCAAAGGCCCAAGAAACTAAAGAAAAACCGCTGTCTCAAGACTCTGCTTCTAAGCCAGTTTTCGAACACTTTCCTGAACAAAAAATTCCTATTGCACAGGTAAAACCTCTCGTTTTTGATGAGTCTGGGAACCAAATTGGACATTTTAAAGAGGATAAACCAGTGATTACTAGGCCTCACATTAACCTTCCCTCAGATAGATTTAGGTCAGATAGCTATAAAGAACTGTATTCAGCCGTAAAAACTTACAACAAAGATCGGTCTAATAAGGCTACCGAAAAAATGATAGAAGCCTTTAAGGGTTGGGCTGAAAAAAAATGCAACAACGATGGGGAATTAAGTAAAAGTGACAAAACAGCCATGAAAGTTATGCTTGAGGCCTTAAAAACCATGGGTGGATCAAAGGCTGTAATTGAATTTTTATCTAAAATGCCACTTGCAAGCACAAAAACAACAGGTGAAACCACAAAAAATTATCTTAAAGCAGAACTTTTAAAAGAACAGGTTTTACAGTTTGAAACTACCATAAAAGATCATGTAATGACGGCACCAAACGATCAACTTCGCAACCAAAACACACTTAAATCGTTTGAAACAACCCAGGCTAGTCTGCAAGCAGAACTTAAAGGAGCAAACTTTAACTTTTCTGAAAAATCCGTATTAGAAACACAAGTCAACAACATGCAAACCTGTATTGATGCTATAAAAACAGGGGGCAAAATTGATAAGAAATATTTTTCAGAAAAATCGGCTCACACCGTTTTAATTATGCCCTCTGGCAAACGTTTAGAGTTGATGATCATTTTTTCAAAAAAAGAAGCCCAATCGTTTAACGAAAAAGGCGTAGAGGTTGAAAAAGGAAAAGACATTATTGGTAAAGGAGCCTATGGAGGGGTGGTGTATGGCCGAGAGCTGGGAACCAGTAATATTGCGGCTATTAAAATTATTAAAGGGGCCGATTCTATTAAATTATCCGAAGGTGAGTTAAATACCCCAAAAAGTGAAGCAACCCAAGGGTTTACTCAAAAAGATGGAAAAGATGTGCCCACTATGTACTTGGTGATGGAGTATATTAAAGGGCCGGATTTGGATAAATTTTTGAAGGAAGCTTCAGCGCCCGATAGTAAAGGGTTAACAGATAAAGCGGTTAAAAATTTGCTGGTTTCGTTTTTGAAAAATGTAGATGACTTACACAAAGATCATTTGATTCACCGTGATTTAAAACCAGGAAATGCCATATTAACTTCGACTGGAGATGTGAAATTAATTGATTTTGGCACCTCAAAAAAAATGAAAAGTGAAAATCAAGAAAAACTAAAAGAATTTGATATTGGATCGCCGATGTATGCAGCACCCGAGGTGCTAAAACTGGGTGTTGGAGGTTCTGAAGCAAATAACGAAGAGTTTGATCCGATGGCAGAAGGCGATGATTCGACAGATTTTGACCCCACTGATTCCATGGTTGTAAAGGATGATGATTCTGATTTTGAACGATCAGACTCTATCGTAGCTAGGGACGATGATTCCGATTCGGAACGCTCAGATTCTATGGTTCCATCTAGAAACAGGTCTAACGCTTTGCCAAGGGACCTCGAGTCAAAACAGCCTGCTTCTGAAAGTAAAACCAACCGAATGGGCTTAATGAAAGCATATGACGGATACAAAGCCGATGATTTTTCAGCTGGAATGACCTGCTTAGAAATATTATTTACCCTTAGTAATAAAAACAAAGTTTTTTGTCCAGAACTGAGAAGCTCTGGAGACATACAAAATGTAAAAACCCGAGAGGCTAGCCTTAAAAAGGCCATTAATGCTTTGCCAGAGAAATTTGAATCGTACAAGGTGCTTTTGGGTGGACCAGATTATGCAAGCCAAGACAAACCTTTGGGTGGATTGCTAAGTTTTAATGACGAAACTCGAGGTTCTGTTTCACAAGCTCTACAGGTACTCACTCAAGGACCTGTGCTTCAGTAACCCATTTTAATGTTAGAATAAGTCTCATACGATTTAGAAATGGAGATTGAGACTTATGAAAAAACAATTTGGACGAGGCCCAAAATCAGGCGGAGGCGGAAAACCTTCGCGAGGACCCAAAGGACGTAGTTTTGCACCGCGCAGTTTTGAACCCAGAGGCTTTGATGGACCCCAAAGAAAGCCAGCTGGTTCGGGAAGAGGATTTGAACGTAATGTGGGCCGTTCTGTGATGCATGAGGCGGTATGTAGTTCATGCGGAGCCGACTGTGAAGTACCTTTTCGTCCTACCGGTGATAAGCCTGTTTTGTGTATTAATTGTTTCCGAAAAGGCGCACAAAAAGCAGACCGACGTTTTGAAGGCAAGAGTAGTTCAGTGTCAGAAGGCAGCAACAGCCAAGAGATTTTGGCTATTAAAAAACAACTAGCTCAAATAAATGACAAATTAGATCATATTTTGAGCTTGCTTGATTTTGATGAAGATGAAGACGAAGAGGATGATGAATTTTAAGATTGGTTAGCGGCGTGCCAAGCGTACTCACTGTGGCTTGGCATATCTAAATACATCCAAATGGTGGGGTGAAGGTCAGCTAAAAGGCCTACTCCTACAAAAAGTCCTGAGACCGTGTCAAGTTCAGGTGGCTTAGACTTTCCTTGAGAATAGTTGCTTAAATGTGTTTGATACGACGCATAAAATTTTAAAATAGAATCTACTTCAGCATTTTCTAGGTTAGCCTCTTTGCTTAGAGTGCTTTTGAAAGCTTGTAATTGTGATTCTGAGTGTGAAGTGGCTGAATAAAGTTGTGAAAGAGTGTGCAATAGCACATCCACCGTAGTAAACAACTCTAGCTCTTTGCTTACAGGGTACCCTTGAAGGCCGTGTTCAGCACAGGCAATCAATATTTTTTTAAGGCGGTCAATCACCTCAGTAGATTCCATTTCAAGGGCCTTGTCTACAAAATACACACACAAAGGCTTTTTGTTTACATCGGTTAAATTGGGGTTGGCATGAAACTTGAGTAGCAATTTAAAAATATCTAAAGCGGTTTTGTAGTCAAATAAAATGTACTGTTCGGCACAAATAAACAATAAACTGTCTTCAGGTTTTTTAGACTCTGGGTTGGGCGAAATGCCCGTTTGTAAAAGTTTCTGTATCTGGCTTGTATCTGAGTCTTCCTCAGCAGATTTTTCAACCACTTGGTCTTTTAAGGCTTCACGTTGTTCGGTTGAACAGGAAAATAATATAGGGAATGAATTGGAAGATATAGACAATAATTTATGTAAATAATTCATAACAAAAATAGAATATCACAGGGGTTTATAAAAAAAAATAGCGGGGAATAACACAGCTAAGGAGATCTTTAGCTATGAATGTTCAAAAAAACCTTTCATCACTCACAATCGGTAAACTATCTACGCCTCACAGCGACTTAAAATCGGATACGACGTTTAATACTGTGTCAGTAAAGCAGTATTCAGCCGATATTGTATCCAAATTTACCTATCAAGAAACCAACTCAAAATTTGGTAAAAACCAAGATCAAACCAATTTAAAAGACTCGTTTGGATCGGTTTTAAAAGACTCTGGAAAAACCGATATTTCCCATGAAAGATATGAAAAATTAGCTGGTTTGATGGATCAATTTGATTCGTATAAAACTAGCCCTCAAAAAAAATTAGAAATTTTGCCTCAGTTAATGGCTGAAACAAAACAGATTATGGGACATTTAGAAAAATTAACTCAAGTAGTTGGCCAGCAAGATCAACTGCATGTTTTGGCGGGGCTTTTAGACGCTCAGAAAGACTTGAAAGATCAGATCACTCCGATGATAAATGGAAGCAATAGAGAGGCCATAGAGGCTAAGCTGGAAACCCGATTTAAAGACGGATATGCCACAGAAATTAAAAATGATTGGGTAGGTTTAATAAAGGGTGAAATTAACGATAAAAATACCAGTAATTTGAGGCGGTTAATAAATCAGTTAACCCCGGATAAATCAGGAGACCAGGATGTTAAGAAAGTGATCAGTACGTTTTTAAAATGTGTGGATGCCCATTTAACAAATGCACCTGACAAAATGGTGTATTTAAGCGATTTTCAAAATGCCTTTAAAGAGTTTTCGAAAAAAAATCCTACGCAAAGTTTGGCCGATTTGGGAAGGTTAGGGGATAAAGGAAGTGCTAGTAAAAACAACTGGGGAATTACCTTGGCTGAGGCTATGCATGACTGCGTAGAGGCCATGAATCCACAAAATGTCCAGCAGTCTACCTCTATTCAAAACATGATTAAAATGGGAATGGTTAGGGTGGTTGAGAGTAAAGAGCAAAAAGATACGAAAAAAACTAATCGTGATCCAATTCAGCTAAGTTTTGAACGCAGTAATGCTCAAGACTCGAAACAGCCCACAGCAGACATTTTATTAGGTAAAATAAGCTCGTCCCAAAAAGATCCCTTGGTTCTATTGGAGGTAGCTAAAGAACTCAAAGGTATTCCTGAGAAAGATAGGGGGGCTTTTAAGGAAGTAATAAGTGCTTTGAAATCAGAAACGAATCCTTCTGAACGATTGGGAAAATTAACTTTTAATGAAGTCGATCAAAGTCTATTAGTTTTGTATGACAAGGTTCTTGCAAAAGGTGTAAAACCCGATAGAGGTTTTTTTGAATTGATGACAAAGTTGGTTCCAACTCCATCTTCTGATAAGGCACAGCTAGCCGAAAATACGATGAGATCGGCTTTCAAAGATAACCCAACCGTAATGACAACACTGGAGACTGTAAAAAAGGAAAGTAAACTAGACAAAATATTTCCAGGAGCCATGTTATCGGCTCAAGACAAAACCGATTTGGATAAATTAGCGGATATCATCAATAAAACCGTAAAACCCAGCGAAGAAAAACTAACTCAATTGCAGACTAATAATTCTCAAGATAAGGCTGAATTAAAAAAAGAATATTCAAACTTAATGGTAGCTCAAGCGAAAGTACTTGCAACACTTAAGGGATTTGCTGAACAAATGGCTGTTCTTGAAAAAAAGGGTATCCCTAAGGAACGACTCGCCACTCAAGTTACAAACATGTGTGCAAAATTAGGGATAGAAGCCGAGTTGATGGTAGATAAAAATGGAAAACAACTCAGTACACCAGCTGACGTGTTAAAAGGAGTAATGGAATTGGCTTCAGCAAAAGCTAAACAGTACTCAACAGCTAAAAATAGTCTTTAAAGATAAAACGCTTTTTTAGCGTTGATGCATAGCCACCAACTTCCGTTGGAAAGTTGATCTTCAAGTACCTTTATTTTGAGGTGAGGTTGTTCAATTACACGTTCAAATCTCTCTTTAAGTTGCTGTTTTACTGTGTCTTGGTTATACACGGCATAAAACAGCAGCGTATCGTGAGGTTTGATGCTGGCTTTTCCCCATAATTCAAACTGTTTTTCACCCCACAAAGAACCCTCATATTTTAGCTCGCCAAGAGGAAAATAAACGGGTTGTTGGAGGTAATAACTTAACTGGCCAACACTTCCATGTAAGTTCGAAGCAACCCAAAGTGGTGCCGGGTTTAATTGGTGAATTTCGTTGTAAAGTTTTTTGTTGTTTTGAACCTCTTTAAAATGGGTTAAAACAGCCGGTCCTGTAAATAAGAGTAGTGCAATTGCCAAAGCATTAAATCCCAAAAGCCCGTAGCGTAAACGGGGCTTTTCACTGATCCCTGAGATTGCAAAGGCCACCCACAATGGTCCTGCAAAATAAAGAGGCCAATGCGCATAAACTCGAGTAGAAATGGAAACCATCGCAAAAATTAAAATGCCCACAAAAACCAGCTGGCTGAGCCACTTAGAATGAGTTGAAGCTTGTAGTTTGTGGCGGTATTTAAACCAAAAAAACAATATAATCGGCGAAAAATATACACAAAACATTCCTAAAAAATCAAAGGTGTACTGAAACAGCTGCGAATCACCTACTCGGTCAGTATGAAACCGAAACGAAACCCAATGGTGCTGCCAGTTCCACAATAAAATTGGAACTAAACAAAGTAAAAAAATACCTATTGAGATGAATACTTTGGTTTTCAAAAATAAAGCTCTAAATTGTTTTGAAAAAAATACTCCTACGCATAACACCAATAATACCGCCACGGTATATTTGCTTAAAAAACATAGTCCAGCACAAAGTCCAATAGCGTAAAGATAGGTGTCTTTTTGAGTGGTAAGGTATCCGGCTACTGCCCACAAAAAAAGCATCGTACAAAGAATCAAGGTTTGATCAACTTGCATGGTGGTGCCTACTACCAAATTGTAAGGGGTTAGTACAAAGCCTATGGCGGCCCACTGTGCCGCTTTAATGCTAGCCCCAAGGTGTTTTGCAGCCTTGTAAAGGGCGAGGGCAGCCCCTGCAAAAGTACACAGGGCAAGGCTGCGTGCAGCAAGTAGGGGATCGGAAATAAAGAACATAAAAACTCGGGTTAACCAGGCACTAAGCGGCGGATGATCTACATACGACCAATCGATATGGTGAGCCCACAGTAAGTAATACGATTCATCGGCTGCTAAGGGTGTAATAAAAATTAAAAAAAGTTTAAGTAGAAGTAAACCTAAAATCCAAGAACTGAATGGTGAAACATATCTTTTTAGAAACATTTTGGGAATGATATCATACGATTATTAAAAAACGATGAGTCAACCCAATACCTTGTTAGAACTTAAGCAAAAGATCTTAGCGGCCTTTCAATGCCAGCAAACCGGCAATTGCTGTAAAAAAGAAGGGGTGGTTTATGCTACAGGCCCCGAACTTGAAGCCATGGCTGCCTATTTAAACATGCCTTTGGCTGATTTTTTACAAAAATTTGTAGTACTTGATAATGGATGGAGAGTGTTGGCTAATACAAAACATAGACCTAATTGTTTTTTAAACGATTCAAAGGGCTGCTCTATTTATCCGGTGCGTCCAAAGGCCTGTAAAACCTATCCTGACTGGCCAGAGATTTGGGGCTCGATGGAGAGCATTGTTTATGAAACAACCGTCTGCAAGGGGCTTAAAAAGGCCTTTGATGAAGTTGCCGGTAACGAAGATTAAGCAAACATGTCGGTGCGTTCGGCGGGTGTGCTTAGGTAATCTAAATATTCTTGTTGTTCAACACTAGCACTTGTATCCTCGCTGCTTTCTTCATCAACCGAATCGCTAAGCCATTCATTGCCGGATAGAGCCGAGCCAGCCTGGTTTAAGGTAGGTGTGGAGGGGGAAGCACCTGTTGAACCCGAGTTTTTTGAAAGTAGGTTGCTTAATTGGCTTTGGGCTAAAGTGGCCGTTTGTGCATTTTTTGTAAATAATTCTTCCATTACTTTTTGTGGATCAACACCGGCTTTATCTAAAATTTGTCCAATTTTGTTAAGAACTTCTTGTGACGCTTTTGAACCCGCTGGCAACTTGTCGAGTTGATCCAGTAGGGCAAATAAATCGGCATCCTCGTTTACTGTTGTTGTACCTTGAGCATGCAGTTTATGTAACCATTGGCGTAGATTCTTGGTTTTAGGGTGCAAGGTATCTTCAACAGAAGATTGGGTAGAGTTTAGAACCTCTCCAAAAGAGGTAGACGAATCAGAGTCTGATAGTTTGCTTGTAGCTGATTTGATGCTGTTTAATGCTGAGCTTGAGGCAATATTTTCAATACCCATTGAAGTACTCCTTTTATGTGTGTTTACGTAGGTATAGATCGCAATTTTATTGCAAAAAGTTGCAAGGTTTTTTTATAATTTTATTTTTTTAGAAACAAAATTATTTATTTTGAGAAACCGTCGGAATTTCCGGTTTAGCCGGCGCATACGCATCTCGCGTATATTTATTGCGAGGATCCCAAACCATCCAACTGTTTAATTTGTTGTCATACACAGCTTTCATTTGGGCTTTTACTTTGGCGGCATCGTACTTGGCCCCAAGGTTAAAATCTTGAATCCAAGGACGCAGTTTGTTACGTGAATAGCCCATCGACTCAAGGCGCTCAGCCCCGGTCTTCATAGCATAATCTATAATTTCGTAGGGGTGATCCGCAGGATTGGAGTAATTTTTAAAGCCTCTGGGGTAGTGCGACGGGTACACCATTGGGGCAATGTAATCAAACGATTTGGCGGCCACTTCTAGCACTTGGCCAATGTTTAAATCATCTCGATTATACGTTACCAATCCAAATAAATCAGCCGAAATTGGAACGCCCAGTTTTCCTGAACCTAATTCGTTATGTAAATGGGTATAAAATTTGTCCATAATTTGGCCTTTTAAGCTTAAATTTGCCGAAACCCCTCTAGCGTTACCTGTTACTCGGCCCTGAAGGGTAACACTGTCTTTACCCAATAAAATGGGCTTAGGTTTCATTTGTGCCATTAATGGGCCCGACAAGGGAAACTTCATATCAGCCATGTTTCCATCTGTGGGGAAGCGAATATAATCAAAATTAATTTCATCAAATCCTATGCTCTCGCAGGCCCTGGCTATGCGAACGATATAGTTCCAAAAAGGCTTAGAAGAGGGGTCAACATACGATAAATCATGCTTATCTTTCCAAACTTTTCCACTTTGAGTTTGTACGGCCTGGCTTGGAAATTTTTGAGAGTACACAGGATCTTGAAACACTGTCACTCGGCCAATAACATAAATGTTGTGGCTATGAAGAAGCTCAATAAAGGCTTTCATGTCTTTAATACGGTTTTCTTCAAGTCCAAGTTTGGCAATTTCAGGATCGCCAGTAATAAACGACACATACCCCGAATAATCTTTAACATCAATGACCAGAGCATTTACTTCACTGGTATTAATAAAATCGACCAGTTTTTGACGCCAATCTTTTGTAGAACCAACCCAGCTCGACATATAAATTGCCTTAACCGCTTTTGGGGTTTTGACATGAACAGTTTGGGGTTTAGTCGCAACCTTTGCATTAACGGTGCTTGAAGCATTGGCCATAGAAGACGTGGTGCCTATGCTTTTTGAGGGTTTAATAAAAAACACCAATCCTAAAATAATTAATACTGAGGTTAAGCCTCCCAAAATGCCCAAAAGTAGCTTTACATAGGGTTTGTTTAAATTGTCTTTAATCATAAAGAGTTCCTTTATTTATTTTGAGTGAACCGATTTTTACATATCTCAGGGTCTAGGTCTATACCTAAATTCCAGTGGGAGATTGCTTGTGAGGTTAGATAGGGAGCCCACTGCATGCCCCTTGATCCCATACCACTTATTAACCACGCGTTGGGATATTCATCTGAACTGCAAACTATAGGTTTTCTATCAAATACATAACCTCGAATTCCGGCTTGAAACTGAATGTTTTTAGCTTTGAGTTGAATAGGATCTAAGGCTTGATTTAGGGTAGTCAGTAACAACATTCTAGCTTCAGGGGTACTTACAAAAGCTGGGGTTTCAGGTTCAATGGTCAGATAGGTTGAGCCACATTTAATTTGATTTCCATTTAACGTTTGAACCCACTGGTTTCCAATATGAATAAGCTGAGAGGGCAATTCTTGGTCTAGTTCGGCCTCAAGCAATTCTCCACGGCTCCATTCCCAAGGAAGGTGCTTAAAAAAGGGATTAAATCGAGCATTAAATCCTTCACAAAACACAACTTTTGAATAAACGTGTCCCCGCCATTTAACTTGGTTATTTGAAAAATGAAGATCGCTGTAGTTTAACTGATCTGAAACAAAACAGTTGTTTTTGATCAAAAAGTCTCTTGAACTGTTTAAGAATATCTTTGTATCGATATATCCACACTGTGTAACTTCAATACCTCCATACTTTGCTTGAGTATAGGGGGTGTTTACCATGGGGTACTTAATAAAAGGTGCTGCCGTAGGGCGAGGTTTGTTTAGCCATACTTGTTCGTGCTCTTTGCTAGAAAAAAAGCGAAAACTGGGGCAACCACTTAAAAATTGAGTATGTATCAGAGTTTCATAAGTAGGGTATTTACTCCACAAAAGTGGAAAGCATTGTTCACCGCGCCAACCCAAGCTCCAACGGGGGCCAGACAAAGGATCAATGAGTCCAGCAGAAACCTTGGTTGAAGACAATTCATGAAAGTTGTCTACCACTGTAAAAGGTATCTTGTTTAAAAATAACTCTAGGGCAAGAACAGTACCTACAACGCCTTGTCCGACTATTAAAATGGACAAATTTATTTTAGAAAATCATTCTGACTAACTTCAAAACTAAGTTTAGCCAAAGTTTCTGGGTTTGAAAAATAAGTTTTGTACTCTTTTGAGTTGGTAATGCCCAACTGTACTAATGCGGCAAAAACTTCAGGAGTTGGAGCTTCTTTTGCCTCAACGTCTAAACAATAATCATTATGTGTGAGTTCATAAACGACGGTATTGTTCGATTTAATAATATAAACTGGTTTGTGTTTAGCATTTTTTTCTAAATTGACTGAATAGTGTGCTGAAGCGGTTTTGATTTCAAACGGGGCTGCTACAAAAAAGAAACCCGTTTCTGATGATTTTACCCCTTGGGATACTTGTAAATGATACGCCATAAAAATCTCCTTATTGAGTTGCAAATAAAATTTGTGAAACGGCCACAAGACCTGCATGTTCTACACGTAAAATTGTAGAGCCTAAATGGGCTTCCGAAAAGCCCAACTTTTGAAAAGTGGCCACATCAACTTTATCTAAACCGCCTTCTGGGCCAATGACTATGACAATTCTGTTAACTGATTTGTACTTAGCAATCTGATTTTTCAACGAATCAACCGTGTTCTCTTCCCAGAACACCAACTTACAGTCAAAGGTTTCCAAGTTTATAGGGCAATGCTTGGGCCATTCATTAAGGTTAGATACAGGGTGAACTTCAGGAATACGAATTTGCCTTGATTGCGAGGCAGCACTTTCTGCTGTAAGTTGCCAGCGATTAATTTTTTCGTTAGAGGCCTTAAATTGAGCCTGTACACGGTGGGTGATAACAGGTACAAATTCATCTACCCCAAGCTCGGTACAACACCGAATAATGTCTGTCATTTTATCGGCTTTTGGCAACGCTTGAACCAAAGTAATAAAGGTTTTTTTAGTTTTAGGTTTTTCACTATTTAGTAATTCAAATGACAGTTTATCTTTTTTCAGGGATGTGCATCTAACCGTGAAAACAGTTTCATGCTCAATCAGTTCAAGGGTATGCCCTGAATCAATGCGAAGCACTTTGACATGTTGAATTTGACTTTTAGTTAAAGTAAGCGTGTTGTTAGCCAAAGGGCTATGGCAAAACAATCTTAAAATCATTTTGAAACTACCATTTTTTGCTTTAAAGCGTCGCTGATGGCTTTAGGTCGAAACAAATCTACCAAGGCAAAACTAAACTCTAAAGCTGTTCCTGGACCTCTGCTGGTAATAAACAGTCCGTCCTGTTCAACTCTATTTTCACTATAGGTGCAGTTTGTCATTTTATCTTTTGTTCCTGGAAACGAAGTAGCTTTAATCTCTTTTAAAAGCCCCATACCATTTAAAATACGAGGGGCTGCACAAATCGCAGCGATATATTTTTTGTGTTTTACATGATTCAAGATGACTTCTTTCAAAAGAGCACTTTCTTCTAAATGCGTGGTACCAGGTTCTCCACCAGGTAAAATAAGCAGGTCAAAGACTTCGGTTTTAATTGCCTCCAGGGTTGTGTCGGCTACCAACGAAATACCTCTAGCACTAGACACCATGGGGTAATCAAGTCCAGCGATGGTTATGTCGATGGCACAGCGTCGTAACACATCAATGGGAGTAATGGCTTCAATTTCTTCAAAGCCATGGGCAAGTACAATCAGCGCTTTTTTGCCGGTAGTTTCCATGCTTAAAGTTTTCCTTTAACAAATGGAAGGGCTACCACGGTGGCTTTGGCCCATTGATTACGAATTTGAATATGAACCACCGTTCCTAAAGCTGAAAATTCGGGTTTCACCAATGCCATGGCAATGGGTTCATCTAGGCTAGGGGATAAAGTTCCTGAAGTTACTTCTCCCCCTTCCTGAATGGGGTAGTGGCTTCTGGCGATTATCCGTTCGTTCATTTTTAAGCCTACAGTAGTTAAGCTTGGCTTGTGTTTTAAGGTTTCTAAGGCTTCTTTGCCTATAAACGCTTCGGTACTTTTAACCACCCAACTGTAACGGGTCATAAAGGGATGAATATTTTCTGACAGTTCTTGTCCGTACAAAGGCAAGCCAGCTTCAAGTCGAAGCGTGTCTCGGGCACCCAATCCACAGGGACTCGCTCCTCCTTCAATAAGGGCGTTCCAAAAGGCATCTACTTCTAAATGAGGAATCATCCATTCAAAGCCATCTTCACCGGTATATCCAGTACGAAGTGAGATAATTTCTACGGAGTGCAAGGTTAATGCTGCAATTGAAAATCGTTTTTGCTGGTTTTCATAAGCAAAGGTTTTTTCAGCCACTTTAACGGCCTGGGGGCCTTGTAAGGCTATAAAACTGTATGAGGTGTTTAAATCTTCAATGGTTACTTTAAAAGCTGCTTTTTTGAAGTTCATCCAATTTAAAATTTTAGGTTTGTTTGAGGCATTAACCACCACATAAAAGGCCTCATTGAGGTAACCCATCATGATATCGTCTAAAATCATGCCCTTTTCATTTAGCATCATCGAATAAACCATAGTATTGCTTAATGTTTTTGCTACGTCATTGCAGGTTAGGGTTTGTAAAAAATTTTGAGCATCGGGGCCTGTTAATTTTAAAAGTCCCATATGTGAAATATCAAAAAGCCCAGCTTTGGTTCTAACCATTTCGTGTTCTTGCTTGAGCGAGCTAAACCAAACGGGCAAGTCGAAGCCCCCAAAAGGAGTCATTTTTGCCCCACGTTGCACATGATTGGCGTGTAAGGTGGTTTGCTTTAGAGTAGTGGTGTTCATTTTAAACTCCTTCTTATTTTCATATTCTGGAGCCGACGGTGGGAATTGAACCCGCGGCCTGCTGTTTACGAAACAGCTGCTCTACCCCTGAGCTACGTCGGCAATTAGAACCAGTTATTTACCGTTTTAATCCACTCAATAATAACATCTTCACGTTGGTCGGGTCGAACCCACCAGTGGTCATAATTGATGTGATCGGGGCTAAATAAAATAAATAATTCCAAAGAAGGGTTTTTCTTTAAATACACTCGCTTAAACAGCGAATAAGCTCTTTTAGAATGATATTTTGAGGTGACTATTAAAATACGCTTGGCTTTTAATTGTTCAATCATGGGGTAGGTGAACACTGCATTTTCGTAGGTGCTTTCGGCCTTGTTTTCCATTAAAATGATGTTTTTAGGGATACCTTGCTTTACGGCCTGATTTTTCATGAGTTGAGCAATGTCAATGCTATGCAGCTTACCGCCCGTAACAATAACGTGTGAAAAACGATGTTTTTTGTATAATTCAGATGCAAAATCAACTCGCTTACCTGGATCACCCGATAAAATTATCATCACGTCTGCAGAGTCTGTTGGTTTTTCGTAAACCAAGGCATTTACTATTGTTTTTAGAATAGGTGCTCTAAATATATAAAAACTAACAAAGATCAAAAATAAAATAAATAAAAGAACACTTAAGAAATAACGATATTTTCTTGACAAAGGAGCTCCTTTTGCGGTTAACTGAGTCATACCGATACTAAGACTCAGTCTTAATTTGCTTAAGACAGTATTTTAAAATCCGAGAGGCTTAACATGACCACTCTAACCATTTCAACACTTGCTCATCTCGAAGTCAACGCTTCTGGTCTTATCGTAGGATTTGCGTCTCAATCATCCAAAATCATTCGTTTGCAGGAACTTGGATTTTTACCCGGTTCTGAAGTTCAGATTATTTCGCGTTCTTCTTTTGATGGACCTATTACCTTTGAGGTTAAAGGGTCTCGCATTGCATTACGCAAAGAAGATGCTTCCGAAATTGTTGTTTCTCCCCTTCATTCCAACTAAGTGTTTCTTTGAAAACTTCAGCTACCATTTGTTTTTTAGGTCATCCCAATTCGGGTAAAACCACGCTTTTTAATCATTTTTCTGGACTTCGATTTAAAACTGTAAATTATCCGGGTTCTTCTGTAGAAGTAGCCATGGCTAACTTAACTTTGGGACAAACGTTGGTTCAAGTAATGGATACCCCAGGTATTGTATCGTTATGGCCACGGTCGGAAGATGAGCGCGTGACACGAAAGGTACTTGAAAAACAGCCCAATTTGGTTGTTTTGGTAATGGATGCCACTCAATTAAGGCGTCATTTGCCATTGTTTAAGCAATGTAAAGAGGCTCAAATCCCCTTGGTTGTAGCGCTTACGATGTGTGATGTATTGCAGCAACGTGGTGACTCAATAAATTTAGACAGTTTAAAATCATTGCTTCAGGTACCTATTGTGCCTATTTTTGGCCGTACGGGTGCAGGCGTAGAAGCCTTGAAAGAAGTGTGTAAACATTTTTTAACCGAAACTTACACCCTGTCTTTGCCAACTGAAAACTCGCAAGAAAGCCTGCAAGAGCAGTTTGCTTGGGCACAAAATATTCAAGATTTGGTGTACAAAAAAGGTCCAAACAAAACCTTACTTGATTTGGATCGGTTTTTATTACATCCCCATTGGGGGCTTTTTGTGTTTGTGGGCATAATGAGTGCACTGTTTTTTAGTGTTTATGCCTTAGCCGCCCCCTTGATGGATGGCATCGATTTTGGTTTTGGCTGGTTGAATACCAGTTTGGCACAGATATTGCCGCATCATTGGCTGACAGAATTTTTATTGGATGGAGTGCTGGCTGGAACAGGGGCTGTTTTAGTATTTGTTCCACAAATTGCGATTTTATTTTTGTTAATGGCTTTTTTGGAAACCTCTGGCTATTTGGCCCGTGGAGCCGTTTTAGTCGATAGACCCTTGTCTAGTATAGGTCTTAATGGAAAAAGCTTCGTACCGTTGTTATGCGGATGCGCCTGTGCCATTCCGGCGTTAATGGCTACTCGAACTATACCCGGTAAAAAAGAAAAATTAATCACCCAGTGCATCATTCCATTAATGACTTGTTCGGCACGACTGCCTGTGTATGGCTTACTACTGGGTCTTTTGCTGCCCAATGCCTTTTGGGCAGGCTTGGGGTTAGCTTTAATTTACGTGGCAAGTGTGGCATTAAGTGCGGTGGTTTCGGCTATAGCCTCTAAGTTAATGGGGCAAGCTGCAGATGATTTTGGATTTCAAATTGAACTGCCAAAGTGGCATTTACCAGTATTTAAGCACAGTTTTGCCCATGCCGCTGATCAAACCTTTAGTTTCATAAAGCGTGCGGGGCCTACCATTTTGGTGGTGAGTACAGTGTTATGGGCCTTAACTCGCTTTCCTGTGCCAGAGGCTTCGTTTTTAACACAAATTGGCCATTTTATTGAACCCATGTTAAAACCAATGGGCATCGATTGGAGGGTAGGGGTAGCATTGTTAATGGCCTTTGCTGCACGGGAGGTGTTTGTGTCGGCCCTGGCTATTGTTTTTTTTGTAAGTTCAGCCCAAACCGAGTCGTTGTTGTATGCGTTGAAACATGCGGTTTGGACGGGCTCAGCCCAGCCCATTTTCACTTCCTCTACAGTTATTGGGCTAATCCTATTTTTCATGGTCGCTATGCAGTGTATGTCGACTGTGGCTGTAGCTAAAAAAGAAATGGGAAACTGGACCTATCCGTTGGCCCTTACCGGAGGCTATATTTTAGCGGCCTATGGTTTGGCGGTAGGGGTGGTGCAATTCTTGAAAGTATTTGGGCTTTAATATTTCAAAAGGAAACGACGCTCAGGCCGCGAGTTTCCTCTGAAATAAAAAAACTCTACTGCACCTTATTTTGTAAGGTATACCGGATGCGCTGCCTCACCTCTGTGGGTTCAAAAGGAGCAATTGGTAATTGAATAAACACGTTGAAACTTTCATGAGGTTGAACGTCGTTTAAAATGTCTAGTGCTGTATAGGGGTTTTCAAACAGTGCAAAAGCTGACGCTAAAGCGGGAATAAGCTCACGTTTTTGATTGCCGTCACATTCGTAATACAGGGCTTGGCCTTGTTCTAAAAGTTCGTTTGCATTGGCTTTTTTAAATTTTAAAAACAGTGTGCTTGCATTTATGTAAGCCAAACTTCGTTTTTGTACGGGGCCCAAAGTGGGTAAAGTTTGTTCTAATAATTCAAGGCAACTGCTAAGCGAGGCTGTTTTGTTTTTCTGAGCCAAGGTTGTTGCCAAATCCATCAATACATCAATTTTAAAGTCGGCTTGAGTAAAGCTTTTTACTAGATCAAAGCATTTTTTGGGTTTATCGGCATCAATGTAGGCCAATAAAACACTTAAAGTAAGTTTTTTTTGTATTTCATAATCGGGTATATCCAGCAAAATACGCTGAATTTTATCGATGCTAGCTTGAGCAGAAAATACCACTAAAAATGGTTCTAAAACAGCCCATTTAAGCCGATCAGGCTTTAGTTGTTTGATGGTAAGTAGTGCAAAATGTGATGAAGAACCTCTACCAAACTCTGAACCTAACGAGCTTAGTTGTTTTTCAAATTCGGAAGGCGACTGAATAAACTGTAAGGTTTCTATGGCTTTATCAAACTTTGTTTCAGTTACAAAGGCTTTGGCAATCGCATAAATGGATTCGGTGGGCAGTGCAGCACCTTTTAAGGGTTCAATCATTGAAAATGCTTTATCTGAATCACCCATCTTGGCAATTTCAGCTGCAACTATAGTCGTGGCTTCTTGGCGAATCGAAGCTATTGAAATGCGCCTCATAGCTTCTAAGGCTTCATCCATTTTATTGGTAGAGGCTAGTTGACCCGCCCGATAAGCATCTACACGCGCTAAAACGTCGGCTTGTCCCATAGGGATGGCCAAGGCCGTAGCTCTTGAAAAATCGTATTTTTTAGCCAATTCGTAAACAATGGTAATGCGGGTTTGTTGGCGTAAACCAAGATCGTCGATAGAGGGTAAAAGAGTGATGGCTTTATCGGTTTGGTTTTGTTGAACAAATACACTAATAAGTTGGGCAAAAGCTAGGTCTTTTTCTTTACTAGCTAGGGTTAAGTTAAGATGGTCTAAGGCTTTGTCTGGAGTGTTGTTTTGAGCATAAGCCTGGGCCAATAAAAGATGTAATCTTGAGCTTAAAAACTTGTTTTCAATTAAGGACACAATGTCTTCTGAACTTTCAAAATTGTTTTCTTTTACTAAGCGCAACATCACATATTCGGCAATCAGATATTGCTCGGAAGCATTTTCAGCTGCCTTTATGCAAGAAATAGCTTCTTCTACATGGCCATTTTTTACAAAAATTAAGGCACTTTCTTGCAACATTTTTAAAGCCGTATTGGGATTAGAAGGTTTAGTATATTGGTAAAGCTGAATAACGGGTTTTACGTAGTTGTCTTGAGCATACTTACTTCCAATTTGAATTAGGCGTTTGCTTTTTTGTGCCGCGTCTTGGTCGTTATTGGCAATAACAAAAGCTGCTTCAATAGGCGTTTCTAGTGTTTCAAGGGTAAGTGTATGAAATAGAGTTGTTGCATTTTCGGTAACTGCAAAAGCACTACTACAAAAAATAAACACAAATAAACCAGCAATCCACTGCATTGTTTTGTTCATAACGTCTCCTCAGATCAATAAGTACAGAATAACACCAGCCAAAACGAATCGATAGATGGCAAATGGAATCAGCTTCCATTTTTGGATGCCCTGAATAAAAAATCGAATAGCCAAAAGTGCTACAACAAACGATACTGCAGCACCTAATCCAATTAGACCCAAGGTCTCAGGTGTTATATATGCCCAATTTTTAGCTAAATCAAAAGTGGTTGCAGCTAGCATAATGGGTACCGCCAAAATAAACGAAAATTTTGCTGAAGCTGCATAGCTTAAGCCTAAGCCTAATCCGCCCATGATAGTAGAGGCTGAACGACTCATTCCGGGCCATAAGGCTAAACACTGCCATACCCCAATAAAAAAAGCTTGCTTTAAACTTAGTTTTAAAAAATCATCTTGAGAATTTCGTGTATACCTTTTTTGCATCCAAATCATCAATATGCCACCCACAACCAAAGCCGCTAACACCGTTGGGGTGCTAAATAAATAGGTTTTGATAAATTTGTGGCTTAAAAAGCCAAGTATAAGAGCTGGTAAACAGCCCATGTAAATCAAAAAGGCAGTTTTTGATATCCAAAAGCTTGGCTTAAACCATTGTTTGAAAAACGACCAGTAATAAACCACAACAGCTAAAATGGCGCCAAGCTGAATGGCAACGTCAAATGTACTTTCAATCGATGAGGGCAAATGTATCCAACGAGACGCCAAAATAAGATGGCCTGTAGAAGACACAGGCAAAAACTCGGTAAGCCCTTCTATAACTCCTAAAACAATGGCTTCAAAAGAATGTGCAATCATTACGGTGTTTCTATCAATTCAACAAGCGTATCCAACGATAAATTTTTCGATTCAAATTCTGAATCTAGCTCAATAATTTGATGCAATAACTGACGTTTTGAGTCTTGAAGGTCTTGAATTTTTTCTTCAATAGTTCCTTCAGAAATAAACTTGTACACCATCACTTTTTGGGTTTGCCCCATGCGGTGTACACGGTCGGTAGCCTGCGATTCTATGGCTGGGTTCCACCAGGGGTCTAAATGGAACACATAACTTGCAGCGGTTAAATTAATACCCACGCCTCCGGCTTTAAGCGACACGATAAACACACCGGGTTTTTCCGATTCTTGAAAGCGGTTTATTGAATCCATACGCAATTTACTACTTACCGATCCATCCAATCGCTCAGAGTAAATGTGCTGGTTTTTACACCAATTTTCCAAATGATCCAAAACCCCTTGAAACTGGGTAAATACCACAATTTTATGCCCTTCATCAATCAGTTCTTCTAGCTTTTCTTTGGCCATTTCTAGTTTTGATGATTCGGCATCCAAAAGCTGTAGCTCTTTTAAAAGCCCAGGATGCGTACATACCTGTCTAAGTTTTAAAAGTGAGGTTAAAATGTTTAATTTTTTAGTTTTTCCGGTGCTATCTCGAATGCCTTGTTTTACAGCATCCAGAACAGTTTTATACAATTTGGTTTGAAATTCGTTCATAGGGCAACGAACCACCATTTCGGTTTTTTCAGGTAGCGAATCCAATACCTCTCGTTTTTCACGACGCATCACAAAGGGTTTAATTTTGGTTTTTAAAAGCTCTTTTCCTTGGTCAGACACCAAAGCGTTAAAAGCTCCTTCAGTACCTAAAAAGTCGGGCATAACAAAGTCAAATAAATTCCAAATATCGGTTAAATGATTTTCAATAGGGGTACCTGTCATGGCCAGTTTAAACCGAGATTTTAATCGTTTAACGGCCTTAGACACCTGAGTAGATGGATTTTTGATAGCTTGGGCTTCGTCTACAAATATGGCCTTAAACGGAATAGCTGACAGTAAATCGATATCGTTTTTAAGGACTCCGTAGGAGGTAATAACAAAATTTACTTGGCCCAGTTTTTTTGCACTGGTCTCTCGAGAACTGCCGGTATAAATAAGTACTTTTTGTTTAGGTAACCAACGCTCAATTTCTTGTTTCCAGTTATAAACTACGCTGGTGGGGCCCACCACTAGCACAGGCTGGGTTTCTTTGAGTTGTGAACAAAAGGCCAGGGCTTGAATGGTCTTTCCTAACCCCATGTCGTCAGCCAAAATGCCGCCCAATTCAAGGCGATAAAGCTGGTTCATCCAGTTTACCCCCTGCTGTTGATAGGGGCGTAATACGGCTTTAAAGTCTTTATCTGGCACACATTGATCTTTGTAGGTAGCTTCTTTTATGGCATGAATCAAGTGTTTGGCGTCTTCGGTTTTGCTTAACACACTTGCTGATGCAATCAACGGAATAACGTCTCGCCTTGAAAATTGTTTACCGGTTTTAAAGGCACCTAGTTGGTTTAAGGTGCTCAGTTCTTTTTGAGACGATTCGGATACTTTAACAAAGCCGATTTTGGTTTTAATGTAACCGTTTTGCTCAACAATAACTCGTGCCATCTCTTGAAGCGAAAAGGGTTGTCCATTAACAGTAACGTTGGGTTCAAAATGAAACCAATCCGTGCCAGTACTATGAAGATTAAATTCTAAATCGATAGGCTTTTCTTGTACCTTAAACTCAGGCACGTGAGAGGTGACTAGCCATTGCCTTGAAATCAAAATAGGAACCAATGTGTCCATAAATTTGGCAATGTCTCCCGGGCTTTGAAGCATAAAAGGAAGTTGATGTTCGGTAAACAACTGCATTAAATCGTCTTGGTAAATGGCTTCCATATCTTTTAAGCGTTCGTAACGCAATTTACCGTCTTCAATAAGTATTTTTGGCTCATCTGGCTCTACAATTTGTCTGCCGTATTGATAGGCCAATTGAGGCATTAAAATGGGCGCATGATAATTAAGTGTAAGCACTGGGATTGGAGATACTGTTTTAGGTACGAAGGCATTTAAATTAGCCTTAATTTGCCACTGAATGCGCTTTTTAAAAGGGGTATATACATTTTGAATAAACCGTAAGGCATCGGGGCCTCTAAATGTAAGAACCGGTTTATGCATAAACTCGGCCATAAAGTCGGTGAGTTGATCAGGTACATTACTCATTAAAACCCCATGGCAAAACACCAAACGGTCTTTTTTGTCATCTAAAACCAGCCACATAAAGGGGTCTTTGATAAACGCATTTCGCTCAAGCAATTTGCACATCAAAAGGGTTTGTTTCGAGTCAAGTCTTAATGTAAGTGGCAAGGGCGCGTTGGTTAAAATGGGTTTACCGGTTTTTTTCCATATTACCAACAACCTAAGCTCGATAATTTTTTTAAACAACAAAGCCATGCTGTAATCATCGGGTACAGCCAACAAAAATTGGGGCCCAATTTGTACTTTTTTAACACATTTTGCTAATAAATAACCAAATTCTAAATCATCCGAGTTGAGTTCTTTTTCATTTTCAAATAAAAAACTCATCAAAGAGGATAAAACCAAGGGGACAGGTTTGTTTTCATAGTAAACATCTAAAGTTAATAAGACATTTTTATTCGAATCGAAAATAAAATCACATAAAATATTAAGGCGAGCCATTCACTTTTCCTTCAAGAGCTGAATTGTTTTTTTTGATTTCAGAATAAGCAGATAAAATTCCATGCACATACTCTCTGGTTTTACTGTCTAATGTGTTTTCATCCATTTTTTTTACCGCACCTGCACCATTAAAATATGAGGCTAAGGCCAGCGCTGTTTTTTTTGATTTATCTTTCCAAATTTGTAACAAATTTTTTATGTAAACCGTGGTTCCTTTTGTGTTTTGATGAATGTCGTAAGGATCATCAATTTTTAAAGCCTGAAAATTAAAATCTTTTATTTGTCCTAGTCCTTTGGCTCCGCTTGAACTGACCGCTTTGCGGTTAAACCCTGATTCTCTTGAAATTAAGGCTGCCGTAAACTTTGGATCCACCTGATACGTTTTACCGTGTTCAACCAGTGCTTCCGAAATGGTTTTAGCATCTTCAGTAGGCACGGTTTTAAATTTTTTTCTAATGTACGAATAAATCACTTTGGTATCGTCTTCATTTCGTGAAGACACATTTTCTACGTCTAATCCAGCACTGGCTTGATAAACTTCAAAAGGAGCCACATCCTTGGGCGGAGTAGTGCTTGTTGATAAAAACAAACCTACCAGCACAATAGCTAGTGGAATTACATCAAAGCCCATAATTTAAATAATTTTTCAAAGTTTCAAAAACATCTTGAACAGGCACTTTTAACATCTCCCCAGTTTGCCTCAACTTAATTTCAACAAGGTCATTTTCAAGCAATTGTTTGCCAAAAATAATCTGTATAGGAATTCCGATTAAATCGGCATCTTTAAATTTAAACCCAGCACTTACATCGTCCCTATCATCTAAAAGCACGTCTACTGACTTTTCTAAACAAAGCTCATACAAAGAAGATGCTGCTTTAGAAAGTTTTTCTTCCGATGTATTGGTTACTACCAACACCACTTCAAAAGGAGCTAGGGCCAGTGGCCATTTAATTCCATACGAGTCGTGATTCTGCTCGATAGCCGCTGCCACCGTGCGACCAATCCCAATACCGTAGCATCCCATGGTAATTATGTCATCCCCTTTATCGGCATTTTGAAAAGTGGCCTTTAAAGCTTTTGAATAGGTAGTGCCAAGTTGAAAAATATGACCCACTTCAATACCCCGAATGCCACGTAATTTGCCAGTTTTACACAAAGGACAGGGGTCATTTTCTTGAACATTACGTATATCGGCATACTGATCCACGTTAAAATCTCTATCGGGGACAACCCCTTTAAAATGAAAATTATACGCATTGGCACCTACTAGCCCTTGTTCAACCTGTTGAATACCCAGGTCGGCCACTATGCGTAGGGCACCTTCAAATTGCACAGGACCCACATAACCAAATTTTATATGGGGGTTTGTTTTGGCATCTGTTAAGGCTAAGTTTTGAACATTAAGCACGTGTTTAAGTTTAATTTCATTTATTTCGTCATTACCTCTAACCAAGGCCATTACGGTATTGCCATCAGCGGTATAAATGCAGGCTTTGATGCAGTCTTGTTCGGGAATATTTAAAAAAGCCGACACGTCTTTAATACTCGTTTTTTTAGGGGTTTCAACCCGTTCAAAGGGAGGTAAAGGTTTGCGAGAAAGTGGGGGATGGGTAAACGATTCAGCAGCCTCAACGTTGGCGGCATAGTCACAGCTTTGGCACTCTACTATGCCGTCTTCGCCTGTGCTGGCTGTCACCATAAATTCAGCTGAGGTGTCGCCGCCTATAGAGCCACTATCGGCCTTGACCACCTTGAATTGCAATCCACAACGGTTAAAAATACGTTTGTAGGTGTCTTTCATGACTTCATATGTCTTGGCTAACGATTCGGTATTAGTATGAAAACTATAGGCGTCTTTCATAATAAACTCACGCCCACGCATGAGGCCAAATCGAGGGCGGATTTCATCTCTAAATTTAGTTTGAATTTGATATAAATTAATGGGCATTTGCTTATACGATTTTACAAAATGACGTACCAAATCGGTAATGACTTCTTCATGGGTAGGCCCTAGGCAAAATTCGTTTGTATGGCGATCTGTAAAACGAAGTAACTCTTTGCCGTATTTTTCCCAACGGCCCGATTCTTGCCAAAGCTCAGCTGGTGTTACCATGGGCAGTAAGACTTCCAAAGCACCCGAACGATTCATTTCTTCACGAACAATAGATTCAAATTTTCTAACCACTTTTAAACCAAGAGGCGTTAATGAGTAAAGTCCAGCGGCTACTTTTTTAATCATTCCAGCACGAATCATCAGCTGGTGGCTAATTACTTCAGCGTCTTTGGGTGTTTCTTTAAGGGTGTTAATAAAAAATTGCGAGAACTTCATGCTAGCTCAATCTTACCTAAATAACTAAAAAATTCAATGCATAATTTCCAAGCTTTATGGCGATACTTTAAGTAGACCAAGCAAAAACAACCCCAAGCGGAGGTGTGTTATGGACTCTTTTAAATTGAATAATTCAGAAGATGCGATAGTACTTGAAGGATATTTTTTTATTCGACTAAATTCTATAAAAAATAACACCCATCTAGCAAAAAATACGCTTAAAGAGCTGTATCAGTTTGTTCAGTATAACTAAGGTACGGGCCACTCTAGTTTGGCGATCTTGCACCAAGCCAGCTCCGGTCATTTATACCACTTCACTTCGTTTCGTTCCTCGATAAACTCCTTACGCGGAACTTGGGCAATCTCATCCCAACTAAAGTGTCCTAAGTAGTTACTTAAGGGTGATATCTATCCGATTTCCATCGGGTGTCACTGTCACTTTGACATTCTCTAAAACCTCATTTTTTAATTGAAGAGGTTTACTTGCGTGAACTTCGATGGCTACTTTGCCTTTTAAAACAACCCCTTCATTTACCTGCAAAGGGCCTTTTATTTTAAGCTCAGCCAGTGCTTTTAATGAAGGAATTTTAGTGAAGGCAGAATGAAAATAGTCTACATAATTATATTCTGAACTTAATTCAATATGAGGATAAGTAATAATGTGTTTATTTTCGAACTCTAAATTTTCATGTTCATTTTTTTGAATTAAATCTGAGGCAATAATTAATAAGTCACTGGTTTTTTTTACAGGTAAAAAGCGGTTTCTACCCACCAAAATAGAGGCCGATTTAAACAAATAGATGGCCGAACCTAAGGCGCTTTCTAGCTGAACACAAGGGGTGCCGTGAATGGTTTTGGGGTTGGCAATTAACGGAAGTTCAAAATCAGGTTCAGACAAAATTTTCTCTAAAGCACTCAGCTTAATCCAGATGTTGTTGGTGTTGAATACTTTAAACTCAGAGATATCTTCAAAATCACTTAAATGTTCAGGTTCAACTTGGGCTCGTTCAAGCAAGTGTAAGTGCCCTTGGTATCGAATTAGGGTTCCACCTTTAACATCTTCTTTGCTTTTAGGGGTGGTTTCCATAACAAACTCTAGGTCGTTTGCAATCATGTAGCCCAAAATGTCGGGATGAATGGAGGGTCCCAAATTGTCGGCATTTGACACAAATAGGTGGGTTATTCCTTTTTCTTTTAAAGAATGTAGTGCCCCAGTGGTTATCAACGAAAGTAATAAATCTCCATGTCCAGGGGGATTCCAATTTTCATGGTCGTCTCTAAATTGTGTGGGAACCTTCGACTGAGCATCGATGCGGGGGAACTGATGCTGAATTAATTCTATAAAGTCAATTTTTCCATCTAAAACCGAATGACATTCAGCAGTAGTATTGTAGCTGTTTAAAAATATAAGCGGAATTTGAGCATTGTATTGAGCTCGTAAGTCAAGAACTTGATTTGCAATCAAATCTAAAAAAGTATCATTGCCTTTAATAACAATGGCTGATTTAGCCCCTTTACACCCCATGCTGGTGCCTAAACCACCATTTAACTTTACAAACCCCACTTGATTCATGGCCTTAAGCCCCAAATTTCTGTGCTCAGGTTTAAGCGCCTCCAAAGGCACACTATCTTGTGCTTCTAAAGGTTGAATATCTTGCCATTTTATTCGGCCTGTATCCCCGTTTATGTAACGGGTGTACATCGATACAAACTGCTTTTCAACCAAGGGGTGTGGATTAAGGTTTTTTAAAACCTTTAAGCAGGCTGATAATGACTCTAATGACTGTGCATCTAAGCGTGGTATCATGAAGCCGACTACAATAGCATAATTCATCTTAAGGAAAAACAGTGGAACGTATTTTAGCTATCGATTATGGCGAGAAAAGAATAGGGATCGCCGTTTCAGACCCCCTGGGTTTAACCGCGCAGCCCAAGCCATTTTTGCCCAATGATAAAAAATTGATTACAAATCTCTTATCGCTTATTGAAGAGTACACCATTGCTCAAGTGTTAGTGGGCCTACCTTTGCATACCAAAGGCCATGATTCTCCAAAGTCTTTAGAAGTGCGAAAATGGGTAGAAGTATTTAAACAACACTGCTCATTGCCTATTCGGTTTGTAGATGAGCGATTTTCAACTCAAGCAGCCCACCGCCAACTACAAGCTTCTGAAATCTCAATGAAAAATAGAAAAACCTTTATAGACAGTCAGGCAGCCGCCTTTTTTTTAGAAGGTTTTTTAGCCCGGCGTACTCATTAAGATAATAAATCTGGAATTTTGAGGAAAAAAACGTATAATAAAGGTCTTATTTTTTTAAAGGAGCATTAAAAAATGACCCCTCAAACGCTTAATGATGTCAATGTAGAAAAATTTGGTATTAAGAATCCTCAAACCTTGTTTAGAAACTTAAGTTATGACGAGTTGTTTAAGCATGAAACTGATGCAAACTTACAAGGATTCGAAAAGGGCACAATAACCTCTTACGGCGCAGTAACCATTGATACTGGAAAATTTACAGGTCGTTCTCCTAAAGATAAATATATTGTAAAACAAGCTCAATCAGAGGCAAACGTATGGTGGGCTGAAGAAGGTTCAGACAATAAACCAATAACCGAAGCCACTTGGACTCACTTAAAAAATCTCGCGACAGAAGAATTAAGTAACAAAAAGCTATACATTATGGACGGATTTTGTGGTGCTAATCCAGAAACCCGTTTGTCTGTTCGTTTAATTACAGAAATTGCATGGCAAGCTCACTTCTTTAAAAACATGTTTATTCGTCCAAGTGATGAAGAACTGAAAAACTTTGTTCCAGATTGGACCATTTTGAACGCCTGTAAAACCACCTGTAAAAACTTTGCAGAGCACGGCATGAGAACAGAAACTTTTATTGCGTTTAACATTGAAGAACGTATGACTTTAATTGGTGGAACTTGGTATGCCGGTGAAATGAAAAAAGGTATTTTCTCAATTATGAATTACTTTTTACCTCTAAAACATATTGGGGCGTTTCACTGCTCAGCCAACATGGGAGAAAAAGGAGACACCGCTTTATTTTTTGGTTTATCAGGAACAGGTAAAACTACTTTATCGGCTGATCCTAAACGAAAATTAATTGGTGACGATGAACACGGCTGGGACAAAGACGGTGTGTTTAACTTTGAAGGAGGATGTTACGCAAAAACAATTCATCTTTCTAAAGAAAAAGAGCCTGATATTTACAACGCCATTAAGCGTGATGCCCTTTTAGAAAACGTGGTGTTAAATGCTGATTTAAGTGTTGATTTTAACTCAAATGCAAAAACCGAAAACACCCGTGTTTCTTATCCTATTTATCATATCGATAACATCGTAAAACCCGTATCAAAAGGCGGACATCCAAAAGAAATTATTTTCTTAACTTGTGATGCTTACGGTGTGTTACCCCCAGTTTCAAAACTTAGCAAAGACCAAGCCATGTATCAGTATTTAAGTGGCTATACTGCTAAAGTAGCAGGTACCGAGCTAGGTATTACCGAGCCTACCGCAACGTTTTCAACCTGTTTTGGTGCGCCATTTTTATTGCTTCACCCCATTCGTTATGCCGAAATTTTAGGTGAGAAAATGGATGAGCATGGTTCGGAAGCTTATTTGGTAAACACCGGTTGGACGGGTGGTGGATATGGCGTGGGAAAACGAATGTCGTTACCTGCAACACGAGCCATTATTGATGCCATTTTAAATGGTGAACTGGCTAATGCTGAGTATGAAAATTTCCCAGTGTTTAACTTCAAAATTCCAAAGGCTGTTACTGGTGTAGATTCTTCCATTTTAAACCCTCAAAATACTTGGAATGACAAAGACGCTTACGCTGCCGCTTTGAAAAAACTTGCTGAAAAATTTGCAAACAATTTTAAAAAGTTTTTAAACGACCCTGAAGTCAAAAGTTTGGAATCCGTAGGTCCAGTTTCTGCATGAAAAATGTTTACATAGAAACGTACGGCTGTCAGATGAATGTGTATGACACCGAACTGATTCGAAGTATTTTAACTCAAAATAACTATACATTTGTAAACGACGAATTACAGGCTGATATAGTCATGTTAAATACCTGTTCCGTACGTGAAAATGCAAACAATAAAATTTATGGCCGTATTCACGAAATTAAATCAAGGCGAGAAAAAAAAGCCATGGTGGGTATTTTGGGGTGTATGGCCACAAATTTTAAGCAGGCTTTGCTTGAAGATTCTAATTTAAAAATCGATTTTATTGCTGGGCCCGATAGCTATCGTCATTTGCCTCAGCTGATTGAAGAAGTGGGGCAAACTGGCAATAAGTCGTTTGATGTGACTTTGTCTGAATTTGAAACCTACTCTGATATCGATCCTTCTCGTGAAGACGGAGTTAATGCCTGGATCGCTGTAATGCGTGGCTGTAACAATTTTTGCACTTTTTGTGTAGTGCCTTACACACGTGGACGCGAACGTAGTCGTGACCCACTAAATGTGGTTGAAGAAGTAAAACGTATTGTAGCTAAGGGCATTAGCCAAATTACTCTTTTGGGTCAAAATGTAAATTCCTACAAGCATGAAGGCTACGATTTTACCGATTTAATGCGCATGGTGTCTGATGTTGAAGGGGTAAAACGTATTCGCTTTACTTCACCACACCCTAAAGATTTTCCTAAAAAACTACTTACGCTGATGGCTGAACGGGATAATATTTGCAAACAAATTCATTTGCCACTTCAAGCCGGTAATACCCGTGTTCTAGACAAAATGAACCGTACTTACTCCAAAGAAGAATTTTTAGCACTGGTAAACGACATTCGATCTATTATGCCTAATGTAGCCCTAAGCACCGATATTATCGTTGGGTTTCCAACCGAAAGCTACGAAGAATTTTTAGACACCCTCGATGTGGTCAAGAAAGTGAAGTTTGACGTTGCTTTTACCTTTAAATACTCTGAAAGACCCAATACCTTAGCTACCAAAAAATTTCCTGATGATGTTTCTGAAGAAGAAAAAACAAAACGTATTATGGAGCTTATTGCAGCACAAAAAGTAATTTCGCTTGAAAAACTCAGTGCTCATATTGGAAGTGTCCAGACGGTATTGATTGAAAAAATGGGTACCAAACGCAGCGAAGAAGATTATCAAGGCAGAAATGATGCAAATACTATAGTCATTTTGCCAAAAGGGCCGTACCAAATTGGCGATTATGTTCAAGCAAAAATTACCGAAGCCACCACAAACATTTTGAAAGGCATTCCCGTTTAAGCTCGTTGGTGCTATTATGTTTTTGTGCTAAATCTTCCTGAACCCGATCGTAAAACCAAAATTATTGCCACACTTGGACCAGCCAGTAACTCACAAGCAGTACTTACAGAGATGTTCAAAGCGGGTGCTGATTTAATTCGCTTAAACGCTTCTCACAACTCTGATCCCGAAATCATCAAAAATCAGGTTAAATTAATTCGTAAATGCGCTAATGTTACTCGTAAAAATATTGGCATTTTTCTTGATTTACAGGGCCCTAAAATTCGTGTTGGCAAAATGAAAGACGGTGGGGTAGAAGTTCATGAAGGGCAAAAATTTACCCTAACTATTGATCCTATTGAAGGAACTGAAAAAAAAGCCTCAGTGGCCTATCTGGGTTTTGTAAACGATGTTCAGGTAGGGCAACCCTTGTTTATCGATGATGGTAAAGTACAAATGGTCATCGAATCAAAAACAGCCCGAGAAGTGATTTGTAAAGTACATCGTGGCGGCCGTATTTCAAACAACAAAGGCATCAATTTGCCACTGACTCAAATTGGTATGTCAGCTTTAACTGAAAAAGACCGTGAAGATGTAAAGTTAGCCATTCAAAATGAACTCGATTATATTGCCTTGTCGTTTGTATCTACGGCTAGCGATGTAGTTGAGCTGCGAGAATACATGAACAGCTTGGGTGGCAAAAATATTCCTATTATTTCAAAAATCGAGCGACAGTTTGCTATCGATAATATTTCTGAAATTATTGAGGCTTCAGATGCCATCATGGTGGCCCGTGGTGATTTAGGCGTAGAAATTGGCATTCAAAATGTACCTAAAGTTCAAAAATTGATTATTAGCGAATCAAACCTTCGGATTAAACCTGTTATTGTAGCAACACAAATGTTAGAAAGTATGATTCAAGCCGAAACAGCAACTCGCGCCGAAGTGTCTGATGTTGCCAATGCCATTTACGATGGTTGCGATGCAGTGATGTTATCAGGTGAAACGGCCATGGGAGTCAATCCCCCCAACGTCATTCGAACTATGACGGCCATTTGCAAGGCCTCTGATATGCACATGATTAGTCTTAAACGCCAAGACAAATCATTGTCGCATTTTATCAATCAATCGGTAGCTACCTCGTTTTGTAAAGCGGCGGATCAAATTGCTGAAGAAAATAAGGCCAAACTTATTATGGCTTTTACTAGTTCAGGCAATACGCCTTTAATTGCTTCAAAATTAAACCCAGTGATTCCCATTATCGCACCTACCGATTCTGAAGCTATTTGCCACCGTGTTGCACTTTACCGAGGCGTAACTCCAATGTTGCTTACTAAAACATTTAAAGATATTCACCGTTGGACCGACATGATTACCCTTGCAGTAAAGCAAGCGAAACAATTAGGTATCGTTCAAACAGGCGATTTGGTAGTGGTAGCCGCAGGGGTACCTATTGGCCAATCGAATGGCATTAATTCTATACGTATCGTAACCGTTAACTAAAGGAGTACAGAATGACTAGAGTCTATAATTTTAGTGCAGGACCAGCTATTTTACCTGAACAAGTTTTGAATACGATCCAGCACGATTTGTTGAATTTTAAAGGGTCTGGTATGTCGGTTTTAGAAATGAGCCACAGATCAAAACCTTTTGAAGCTATTATCGAAAAAACCGAACAATCTATTCGAAGGCTTTTAAATATTTCAGATGACTATGCCGTGTTGTTTTTACAAGGTGGGGCTAGCACCCAATTTGCTATGATTCCAATGAATTTGGCGCAAGAGGGTAAACCAGTTGATGTGATTCATACGGGGGTATGGTCTGGAAAAGCCATAGACGAGCTTAAAAAACTCGTTCCATATCGTATTATAGCTTCTGGAGAAGACAGTAAATTTACCCAAATTCCTGATCTTACAAAAATCAACTTTAACGCCGATGCATCGTATGTTCATATGACCTCAAATAACACCATTTACGGTACGCAAAGCCGTTCTTTTCCTAACACCGGAAACATTCCCTTGGTGGCTGATATGTCTTCTGATATTTTTTCGTATCCCTTTGATATTAATCAATTTGGTTTGGTTTATGCAGGGGCTCAAAAAAATGCAGGTGCGGCGGGTGTAACCTTGGTCATTATTAAAAAAGAGTTGGCTGAGCGTTGTAATCCAAATATTCCTACTATGTTTCAATACCGTACTCATATCAAAAACACCTCTTTGTACAACACCCCACCCACTTTCTCTATTTATGTGATGGGATTGGTTGCCGAATGGATTGAATCAAAAGGTGGATTAGCAGCCATGAAAACCCTTAATGAAGCCAAAGCTAAAGTCATTTACGATGTGATTGATAAGTCGTCTTTTTACAACTGCCCCAACGAACCCAAAGATCGTTCACTCATGAACGTTGTGTTTCGTATTAACCGTGAAAATGCTGAAGAGCTAGAGAAAAAGTTTGTAGCAGAGGCTACTGCCCAGGGGCTGACCGAACTTAAAGGCCATCGTTCAGCAGGTGGTTTGCGTGCTTCCATTTACAACGCCATGCCACTTGAAGGCTGTAAGGCACTGGCCCAGTTTATGCTTCAGTTCGAAAAAAACAACTAAAGTTGTTTTAGCATTTCAATGGGGTATAGCGACGAATGTCCGTCACTCCATTGAATGCCAAAGGCATAGTTGCCCACCGATTTAATGTCCAGAGGATGTACCTCAGGATCGAGTTCGGTGTTGCGAACTAGTTTTTCGCCAGTAAATTCTTCTACACAGTTGGCGCAGCGGCATTTTGAGCGTAAATCGAAGGCTGACAAGGTAATTTGTGGTTCTGAACCATTTGAAAAGTGTAATGTTTTATTTTCTGTAACTTTTAATTCAGGCGTCACTTTCTGAAAAATAAGCCGGCTAACCTCTCTAGCCAAGGTGCCTGCCATGTGTCGAAATACCAAACTAAACGGACTGTTTTCATCCAATAATACCGCGGGTTTTCCGCTATCACCCGCTTTAGATACGTCTTTTAATAAGGGTAGGCGGAAGGCGTTTGAATATCCAAAATTTTGAAGTAACTTCTCTAAAGCCCCTGATCCATAAATAAAGTGCTGGGTAGAACAATTTGAGCATTCAAAAAAGCTCATGTTTTCTACAACTCCGACTACGGGTACTTGCAAGGCATCAAACATTTGAATGCCCTTAATAACATCGGCCAAGCTAACTTGCTGAGGGGTGGTTACAATGATTGCAGCTGTGATGGGTACTAGCTGTGACAAGGTAATTTGTATGTCACCAGTTCCTGGGGGAAGGTCTAAAATTAAATAATCTAATTCACCCCAGTGGGTTTGGGTAAGTAATTGATTAATAATTTGCGACACCATAGGCCCTCGCATAATGGCGGGCCCAACATTGCCTGAAGTAGTCTGTAAAAAACCAAACGACATCAACTTTACCCCATCTTTTTCAATTGGATTAAAGCCTTGTTCATCAATGTCTAAAATGGGGTCCTCAACCTTTACCATAATGGGTAGGCTAGGGCCGTACACGTCAGCATCCAAAAGGCCTACTTTGGCCCCTAACTGCGATAAAATATAGGCCAAATTAACAGCTACTGTTGATTTACCTACTCCGCCTTTACAGCTTGAAACTGCAATAATCGATTGTACGTTTTTTAAATGGCTAGAACTTTGAAACAGTGGGTTGGCCCCTTTCTGAGCTGAAAGGGAGACCTCAACCGACTTAATGCCTTCAATGGCTTCAATAAGTGTTTTAGCCTGAGTTTTAAAGTGATCTTTTACAGGGCAGGCAGGAGTAGTTAACTCAAGAGTGAGGCTTACATGGCCATCGTTAACGTTTAAATGTTTTACAAACCCCAACGACACAATATCTTGGTTTAAATCGGGGTCTTGAATAGTCGAAAGCGCTGTTAATATTTCTTTTTCAAATTGCATGCAAATTCCTTTCAAAAATCATCGATATCTAATGGGTAGTTCAAAGGTCTACAGTGTACCTTATTAGGTACGACATTAAAATGGCCTATGCTATACTTTGAATTAGGGCTTCCAAACTTATGAAAAAACAACTCTTAATTTTTATATTGCTGCTTCTGACTCCTGTACTTAATACAGCAGTGTTTGCTGACCCTGAAACATCTTGGTTCACCAACGAGGCCTTGGTTATGGAGCATAAAGCATTTGGAACTGTGCAATTTCAAGGTTTAAATATTGGCAGAAACTCGATAGTAGTAGGATCAAGTAACGTTACATTAACGGATCCAGTCAACCCCAGAGTCTATCCAAATTATCCAAATGGAGTTCTCCACCCCTTGTTTTCACTTCCCACTAATCCTATTACGGATGGTGTGGTTATCGACATTAATTCGGGTGATACCGACAACGACCTTTTAGGATTTGGCTACGGAGGCACTGTTTTTTATACTGTTCGTCCAGGCTTTGATGGCAAAGATAAAACCGCCAACCAATTGTTTGTAAAATCGGCTTCTAAAACTCTTATTACATTTACGGGGACTGGATTTGTTGGAGTAGGGAGCACTGCTCCATCAACTACTTTAGAGGTTAACGGTAATATGGCCGTAGCGGGACAGGTACTAAGAGGTTTGTTTCATGGTCAAAACTTAACCCCTATCGAATTTGATCAAAATCCTGCTGGGACTTGGATTGTAAAAAACTTTGCAGGTACAACTGTAGCTACCTATGGTTTGAATGGACTTTCTAAAAATTTTATTATTCAACACCCTCAAAATGTAAAAAAATACCTCATTCACGCCTCGCTTGAAGGCCCTGAAAATGCGGTGTTTTATAAAGGCAAAGCTAGTTTAAAAAATGGAAGAGCAATGATTCAATTGCCTAATTATTTTGAAGCCTTAACGCGTAAAGAGGGTAGAACGATAATTTTAACTGCCATTAACGGCTTTGACGGCTTGGCTGTTAAACAAAACAAGGGCGTTGAAATTCATAAAGGTAAATTTGAAGTGTATTCCAATAATGCTCAATCAACTCAGACTTTTTATTGGGAGGTGAAGGCTGTTCGAGGGGATGTAGCTTTGCTTAAAACTGAGGTCAATAAAAATGCAGCAACTCTTAAAGGCTATGGCCCCTATACTTATTTGGAGCCTAAAAAATGATGAAAAAAATAGGCTTGTTTTTATGTTTGTGTTTTGTGGGGCAAATAAATGCAAAAAACTCATTTACCCATAATTCTATGAATTTTAACAACTCGGTTTTGTCTTACGCAAAAGTCAGTTTAGTTGGAATTGGGATTGCTACTCCATCGGTAGCCTTACACATTCAACCTCCTTCAGGGGCAGGGTCTTTGATCAGTTTTCGAACCGATAATTCCAACCCAACCTACGGAATGCGGTTTGATGCTTCCAACTTTAACTTAGGTGCCAATTCTTCAGTCTTATACTACAGAGTAAATAATGGATCCGGGATAAAAACAGGGTTGGCATTGAATCAATCTAAAGTAGCTTTAGGCGCTCTTGCAAGTGACTCGACTGACTTTCAAGAAGATCTAACATTTAAAGGAAATACTTGGGTACAAGGAACCATGAAAAAAACAGATCTTTCAGGAGGAATTGAGTTTAAAGGAAGCGGGAATAATACCTATTTTAAGTTTTCGTATAGTTCTTCTCCCGCTAATTTTTTTATTTATTTTAAACGACCCACCGATTCCTCCTATAACTTTATCAAACTTTCTTTAAGTAAATCGTTTGTTATTCAACACCCGCTAAAACAAGATCAATATTTGGTACATGCCACCTTAGAAGGCCCTAGTGCCGATGCGATTTATTGGGGTAAAGGCAAATTAAAAAACGGAGTAGCCAAAGTAGAATTACCCCCTTATTTTGAGGCTTTAACTCGAGTTGACGGACGGCATGTGATAGTTACCTCTGCAGATGGCTTTGATAATTTAGCGGTACAAGAAAAAAACAACGCGGTAATCAATAAAGGCCAGTTTTACGTTTATTCTGATAACAAACAGTCTACTCAAACCTTTTATTGGATGGTAAAAGCGACCCGTAAAGATATAAAGCCGCTTGAGGTAGAACCTTTGAAAAAGAATACCTCTTTAGCTGGGGAAGGACCTTATCGTTATGTACGTTAAACCTAAGCTGCTTTTAATAAGTGTTACTTGCCTTTTTATGTTACTGAGCCAGATAGTGGGTCTTGGAAGCATAGCTGTGTATTCACCAAAATCTGTGCGTATAAAAAATACTTTGTTGATTTCAACTACCAATGCAAACATACTTTTGAACGCTGTTTCATCGAATATTTATGCCTTAACTAGTTTTCCAAGCTCAGGCACAGCTTTGGATGTATATCTTGGGGCTAGTATATTAAAACGAGGGCTTATAGGGTTTTCTGAAACGCGTGAGTCTATTGACTTTAATTCGGCTGAAATTAACGATGGTGTGGGCCCGCAATTTTGGTTAGGGTACGGTGCTACAGGATCAGATGCCTATCAAACCGGGTTTCATACAAGAACAACATTTGCAGCTAGCGACTCTACAAGGCCTTTACTGGTATTTCACAAAGAAGGGGTTGTGAGTGTTGGAACCACCACATTGAGTTCAGGATGGAATACAATTAATGGGAATCTAAATATTTCGGGGGTTATTAAAGGAGATGCCTCAGTACCTGCATATGATGGAGTTATTTTCTATACCGATACAGTTAAAAGATTTGTTTTAGTTAGCTATGTAATTAATAGCCCTACAGATGAGCGTATTCATTTTGATTTTGATTCAAACAATGACGGAATCGGGGATGCGGCCGGAGATTTGCGAACCATTAATGGAAGTTTAAACTACATCAATTCAGCAAATGCTAAAACTTTCATTATCAACCATCCTTTAGACACCAGCCGTTTTTTAGTGCATGCCGTTATTGAAGGCCCCGAGGCCAGGGTGTATTACCGTGGTAAAGCCACTTTAAAAAATGGGATAGCTACAGTTACCTTGCCAAAATATTTCGAAGCCTTAACCAAAAAAGAAGGCCGTGTAGCCTTTTTACGTTCGCATAGCTTTGATAAAGTAGCTGTAAAAACCCAAGGCGGATTAGCCGTTAAAGACGGAAAGCTTATCGTGTATTCAAACAACGCCAAGTCAACTACTAGCTTTGATTGGGAAGTGGTTGCAGTTAGGGCCGATGTAAGACCATTTCCTGTAGAGCCTGACAAAAAGGATATTGAGGTTGCTGGCGATGGCCCCTACACCTATATTAAGAGAATTCTAAAAAAAATGTAGTGGCTGCCCCAAAAGCCCCCCGCTTCGCGGGAATGACACTCTACTACTCTAAAGTAACTCCAGCTTTAGCCCAGTTTTCACGGGGGACTTCATCAAACACAACATAAGTTGCAGCTTCAGGCTTATCGGCCACTCGCTTTAAACTGTCGGTAATGTCTTTAGCGATTTGATTTTTTTGTTCTTTAGTTAATTTTCCAGCAACACGAACACTTACATAGGGCATACTAAAGTCTCCTTATATATTAAAAATTCCAAACAAAATCTCTTTCTTCAAATTCAAAAATACTTAGTTTTATAGACTTTGGAATGTTGGGTAAAGGAAAGGTTAAATACCCTGTGGTGTAATATTCTTTTGATTCTTTTACTTTCCAACTTTTAGGTAGGTAAGTATTACTTTCTTCATCACTTAACAAGGCCACTTTTTTTAAATCAAGCTGAATACTTTGTTTATTTTGGTATGATTCTAGCCTTACCAAAAACACAATTTCTTTACCTTTTACTAACTGAACAGGTTTAACATCGATTTTTAAATAATCTTCTATACTGGTTTGAGTAGGTAGTTTTAAGGTAACTGTTTTATGTTTAAAAAAAGTAAAGTAAACAGTGGCAAAGCTGGCCAAAAGAGCCAACAAAAACAAAGTAAAAAGGGTAGAGGTTTTTAAATTTTTTAAATTTGAAATCATTGATTTTTCCATTTAATAGAACAACCCATAGAGGGGTGTTGAATATCAGCAATAGGTTCGTTATCGGCCAACGATTCAATGGCGGCTCGAAGTTCATGACGGGTCACTAAATCGGGGTTTTTCCAGTTATCGTCTAAACGACCATGGTACACCAGCTGATGTTGTGCATTAAGTAAGTATAGATCGGGGGTACATTGGGCTGCAAACTGTTTTGCAATGGCTTGGTCTTCGTCTATTAAATACGGAAACGGAATACCCCATTGCTTTACTTTTTCGCGCATTTTATCGGGGGCATCATCAGGGTAATCAGGGTGAATGTTGGGGTTAATCGCCACGGTTTGAACACCTAGTTCAGCGGCATGAAGCGATAAACGAATTAATCGGGGCCAAATGGCCAAGGCATAAGGGCAGTGATTACAGGTGAACGCTACTAGAAGCCCTACACGTCCCATTAAATCGTTTGAGTCATTCTTGGTGCCCTCTGTATCTAAAAGTTCAAAGGAGGGCATAATTTGGCCCAACGGTAACGATAATGACTCAAGTAATGCCATGCTTAACGCACCGTTACTTTTTTGCCCAAAAAGTCTAGAATCTCTTGAACCTGTGTAAATTTTTCACGGGGTTTTCCAAGCGCTTGTCCTCGTTTTAATTCTTCTTCGTCGATTTTTTTCCAATCGTCGTAGGTTACAAAGGTAAGTTCTTTTGATTTTAAGAAGTCAATAAAAGCTTCAGAAGACGCATTTTGACAGGGTTTTAGTTGAGACAAGTCGGCAAGTAGTGCCTCTACAGTGGCTGTGCTATCGGGTTTGTTTGAACCTAAAACACCACTTGGACCGCGTTTAATCCAACCAACACAGTACAGGCCTTGAACCGGAGAACCATTTTCAGTAATACGGCCACCTTGGTTAGGAAACACACCTTTTTTATCATCAAAAGGAACTTGATTAATGGCCACTCCACGGTAACCTACACTTCTAAAAATAACTGAACAGGGCAGGGTTTCAAATTGTCCGGTGCCTACCGCTTTTTGTGCGCCAGCTTCACCTTCTAAACGATTTTTTTCAAGCACGAGTTCTTGTACGTGGTTGCTTCCTTTAATTTCGGCAGGACTCAAAAAGAATTTGATGTGAATGCGTTTTTTCTTGTTTCGTAATGGCTTTGCTGCAAATTCGCGTAAGATTGCCATATTTTTGCGGGCTTTGTTATTACCTGCGTCATCAAGTTCTGCTTGGCTTGCCGCATTTAAATTTAAATCGTCAGGGTTTATCACCACATCACAGTCTTCTAGCTCACCTAACTCTTTAATTTCTAGTTCGGTAAAGGCCGATTGAACAGGACCACGACGGCCAATTAAGTAAATGTCGGTAATTTGGCTTTTGGCTAGTTCATTTAAGGCTTTTTGGGTGATGTCTGAGTCTTTAAGTTCGGCAGGGGTTTTCGATAAAATACGGGCTACATCGATAGCTACGTTACCTTGGCCAATAATCGCTATTGATTTTTGGCTTAGATCAAACACATGATTTTGGTAATCGGGATGGCCATTGTACCAACCTACAAATTCGGTGGCGGTGTAACTGCCTTGAAGTTGTTCGCCAGGAACACCTAATTTTCGGTCGGTTTCAGCTCCACAAGCAAAAATTATTGCATCATAAAACTGTTTCAGATCTTCAAGTTGAATGTCTTGGCCAATTTTAACATTGCCAATAAACGAAAAGTGAGGCGATTGAGCTACACGATCATAGTATTTAGCCACTGTTTTCATTTGTTGATGATCGGGAGCCACTCCACCACGTAATAGGCCAAAAGGTGTGGGTAAACGGTCAATGAGGTCAACTTTAATGGTTAAAGAAGAGCGAAATAGGGCATCGGCAGCATAAAAACCACTGGGGCCAGCACCCACGACAGCCACGCGTAATGGACGAAATTCAGTTCCAAGTTCTGACATACAAAAAAGCTCCTTTAATGAAGGTTACAGTTTAATGAAAAACTAGCATATTAAACATGTTCTAATCGTGCAAGCACCTAGTGGCCCAAGCCTCTTTAAAAAGCAAGGTTTTTTCTTTAGAAATCAAGTCAAAAACAGTTTCGTTTTGATGTACTTCAACAACGCCCGAAACCGCATTGCTCACAAAAATTTCATCAAAGTGATTTAATTCAGACATTAAAACGGGTCTCTGACCTACTTTCATGTTTAATTTTTTAGCTAAATCCTGCAAGACTTGGCTTGAGATGCTGTTTAAAATAAAATCTGCTTTTGGCAATACTAGTGTGTTGTTTTGAATAAAAAAAACGGAGTGAGTTGAACCTTCTAACACTTGATTGTGTGAGTTGTACAAAATAACTTCGTTAAACTGTGGAAACTGTTTTCGAATGAGTATCGATTTGAGGTAGTTTTGGGTTTTAAATTGATCCAGAATTGTACGGCCAAAAGGATCGGGTTTGAATGTAATCCCAAAAAGTGATGAGAGCTGTGTTAATGGGCTTAAGACAACACAAAAATGCGGCGAGTTAAATTCAAAAAGAGAGGTTCTACTTCCAGCACTTACATAAATGTTAGCTTTAGCGGCGCTAAGGGTATTTTTTTTACATAATATTTCAATGATGGATGCAATATCATTCCATTGAGACGGAGTGTCTAGCTTTAAAAATGAAAGAGTGTTCAATAGACGATTCAAATGAAGGTCAAGTAATGGTGCTTTGTTATGGTAAACAAGAAGCGTTTCAAAGGCTCCATAGCCATATAAATGCCCTCCTGAATTAAACGAAATTGCAGCGTCATCGAGGTCTAAAAATTGGCCGTTTAAAAAGCAAATCATAAAGCCTCCGTCCATTTTATTTTTAGCAAGGTTTCGTTCCACTCGTCTTCGGGGTCCGAGTCGGCCACTATGCCTCCTCCGGCATGTAAATATACCTTTTCAAAATCGGTGTAAAGGGTTCGAATAGCAATGTTGAATTGTAAGTTTTGGTTAAACCCTAAATAGCCCACAGCACCCGTGTATACAGATCTTGGTGAGGTTTCAAATTTAGAAATTAGCTCTACACTTTTAATTTTGGGGGCTCCTGTAATGGATCCTCCAGGAAACAAGGCTTTTAGTACTTCGACCGAACTTGTTTGGGGCAAAATCTGTCCAGTAACAGTAGATACTAAATGATTTACATATCCATGATCTTCAATCCTAAAGAGCTCAGGCACTTGGATGCTTCCGGGTTTGCATATTTTTCCTAAATCGTGTCTTTCAAGGTCAACAATCATTAACAGCTCGGCTTTGTTTTTAGCTGATTCTAGCAAATTGTGCTGTTGTTTTTTATTTAGTTTCTGGTTTTGATCTCGTCTAATGGTGCCTTTAATGGGTCGGGTTTGTAAAAATCCATCTTGCAATGAAACAAATTGTTCGGGTGAAGCACTGCAAATACAACCAAAGGGGGTATTTAAATAAGCGCTATATGGAGTAGGTGTGGTTTTTTGAAGTGTTTCAAACATTGTAAGCAACGATTGATTGGGGGTGGGTGAGCTAAAACGATGGCTTAAATTAAGTTGGTACAAATCGCCTTCGTAAATATGGTGTTTAATGGCATTAATTTGCTTCACATAACTTTCTTTGGATGTTTCGGCAGTAAAGGGCTTCAAATGAGGATTCTTTGCGATTACGGGCCAATTTAAGGCCGTTTGAGTTATAGGTAGCTCGATGCGATATCCTTGTTCCGTGGCATGATGAAAGGCGTATGTTGTGGCATAAAAACCAAGCCAGACATCAGGAAGCGGCGTATTTTGAAAAGAGTTGTGTTTGAAATCAGATAAAAAACGAGAGGTTTCGTAGCTGAAATAACCCACTGCTCCACCTAAAAAAGGACACATTGACTGTGTTTCTAATAATGCAAAACGGTCTAATTGTTCTTGAATAATTTCAAAAATGTTCTGTTGGCTGGTGGTTTTGCCTTTTGCATTGGTTAATACAGCGGTTTTATCTTGGGTATGAATTGTTAAAAATGGGTTTGCCCCCATAAAACTCCATTGACCATGATTTGTATGAGACGTATTGAAGCTAGATAAACAAAAAAAACCAGGTTGAACAGAAAGAGTGGGGTATAAAGCCTGATAATCGGAATAGCTTAAAGGTGTAACCTTAGCCTTCATCAATTTTTAAAACTGCCATAAAGGCTTCTTTGGGCACATCGATTGAGCCTATGCTTTTCATTTTCTTTTTACCTTCTTTTTGTTTTTCAAGAAGTTTTCGTTTGCGGGTAATGTCTCCCCCATAACATTTTGCAGTTACGTTTTTACCCATGGCTCTAATGCTTTCACGGCAAATAATTTTGGCACCAATGGCCCCTTGTATAGTAATCTCAAACAGTTGTCTCGGAATTTGCTCTTTAAGTTTGGCCGCCATTTTTCGAGCAATATAGGGTGCTTTTGAATCGTGCGAAATAAACGACAAGGCATCCACAGGTTCTCCGTTAATTAACATGTTTACTTTAACCAATTTAGAAGGCACAAAATCTTCAAACCAATAGTCCATGCTAGCATAGCCCTTTGTTCGAGATTTAAGTTTGTCAAAAAAATGGGCAATCAGTTCGTTTAATGGAATTGAAAAAGTTAGCATTTGCCGTTCTGCATCTAAAAATTCAGCTTTTTTGTAAATAGAACGATGTTCTTGGGCAAGTTCCATAATGGTTCCTAGACAGTTGTTAGGAGTAATAATCGACAAGCCCATCATAGGTTCTTCGAGCATGTCTATTTGAGTAACCAAAGGAAACTGGCTTGGGTTTTCTAACATCATGACCGTGCCGTTGGTAAGGGTAATGCGGTAGGTAACGTTTGGGGCCGTAGCTATGATGTCGATATTAAATTCACGCTCAATGCGTTCTTGCACAATTTCAAGATGTAAAAGACCTAGAAATCCGCAACGAAATCCAAAACCTAGGGCTTGGGACGATTCTACTTCAAAATGCAAAGATGAATCATTGAGTTTCAATTTTTCTAGGGCTTCTTTAAGTTGGGGGTAATCTTCGTTGCTGATAGGGTAAAATCCACAAAATACCATGGGCTTCGACTCGCGATAACCAGCTAAAGGAGCTAAAGCCGTTTTTTTTGCATCGGTTACGGTGTCTCCAATTTTGGCATCCACCACATTTTTAAGCGTAGAAATAATGTAGCCAGCTTCACCTTCATGAATACCCTCTGAAGGGGTCATTTTAGGTTTAAAAAAGCCAACATCCAATACATCAAAGTTTTTATCGGAGGCCATCAACTTAATTTTTTGGCCTTTTCGAATACTTCCTTTAAACACACGTACATAAATAATGACGCCTTTGTACTCGTCAAAATGAGCGTCAAAAATGAGGGCTTTTAAAGCATCTTCAGGATCGCTTTTAGGCTCTGGAACACGCTCAACAATGGCTTCTAAAATATCGGCCACCCCAATGCCTGTTTTGGCACTACATAACAAACATTCTTCAGCTGGAATACCTAACACATGCTCAATTTCTTCAGTAACTCGATTAATTTCGGCTGAAGGCAAGTCTATTTTATTAACTACGGGAATAATTTCTAAATTGTGCTCAAGAGCTAAATAAAAATTAGCCATGGTTTGTGCTTCAATGCCTTGGGTAGCATCTACCAGCAACAAGGCGCCTTCACAGGCTGCTAATGAACGCGACACCTCGTAGCTAAAGTCTACGTGACCTGGGGTATCAATTAAATTTAAAATGTAATGGGTGCCGTTTTTAGCTTTGTATTCTAGTCGAACAGGGTGCATTTTTATGGTAATGCCACGTTCACGCTCAAGGTCCATAGAATCTAGAAGCTGCTCTTTCATTTCACGGTCGCTGACAGTGCCTGTAAGCTGCAGCAAACGATCCGCTAAAGTAGATTTTCCATGGTCGATATGGGCAATAATGCAAAAATTACGAATGTGTTTAGTTGTCATGGGTTGGTTTTTTCTGTATGTCGAGTTTAATTAAGCGCCGCTTTTTAATGTCGGTTACTTTAATGGTGTACGAGTCTACTGTAATTTCTTCACCTTTTGAAGGGAATTTTCCAAAAGCGCTAAGCACTAGGCCTCCAATGGTGTCAAAATCATCTTCATTGCTAAAATGTGCATTAATTTGTTTGCTTACATCATGTATTTTCATACTGGCATCTACCAAAAAACGTCCAGGTTCAATTTCAATACAGGTATAAATTTCTTGGTCATATTCGTCTTGAATTTCGCCAATAATTTCTTCGATAATATCTTCCAAACTTACAAGGCCCGACATGCCACCGTATTCATCGACCACAATGGCCAAGTGAAATTTGGATTTTTTCATTTGGTGCAGTAAATCAATAATATTTGTGGTTTCAGGTACAAAAACAGCTTCTCGTAAAAATTTTTTAACAGAAGTAGTGGAGGAGCTTACATTTAAAAAGTCTTTTGCGTAAACAATACCCACAATATTGTCGATTGAGCCTTCAAAAACCGGAATTCTTGAATGGCCATGTTCAACAATTTGTTGGATGGTTTCTTCGGCATTAAGTGTATTGCTTATACAAACCGCATCTGTTCTTGGGGTCATTATTTCTCTTACAACAGTTTTTGATACATCAAAAATGCTTCTAATCATGTCTTGTTCTGTTTTTTGTAGCAAAGTGTTCTCTGGAGTATCTTTCGCAAGGACTGGGTTTTTTTCGATAAAAGTTACTGGGCTAAGAGATAGTTTGTTAAATCGTAAAAGTAACACCCAAATCCAGTGTGAAAAGGGGGTTGCCAATTTGGCTAAAAATAAAATAAGGCCCATTGATTGCAGTATAAATCGCTCAGGGGATCTAGCCACAAATAATCGGGGCAATATTTCGCCAAAAATCATCAGTAAAAATGCGATGATACAGGCTGATAGCAGGGCTCTAATGGGCAACGCATAAATTAAAAACAAATCAAAAAAACGTGAAAAGCTAAAACTAAGCAAGGTGGCGAACAGTGTGCACGACAAAATATAGCCAGTGATCAACGAAAAGGTAACTTTATTAGGATCTGGAAAGACAGATGTTTCCGCTGGTCTTTTTCTATCTACTAACGACTTTATTTTTACCCAATTGGCGGTCTTTGACATCAAAGAAGTCAAAGAAAAAAGAACAACCAATGCAAGAGAAATTAAAATAAGTACAATGCTAAAAGTCGGGTAATACGTCAAAGTGAGCTCCTTTAAAACAAGACATTATATAGACGATGAAAAAAAATAAAGTAGGCTACAACCAGTGCTTGGAGGCTGGCTAAAAGCACAGCCCCTGCAGCAATATCTTTGCTTAGCATGGCCCTGATTTTTTGTTTTTTTGTAACCAGGTCAATTGAAATTTCAATAGCGGTATTCACCGCTTCTGTTACTAAAACAAGGCCAATACTTAAACTAAGAACCATCCATTCGATAAGGCTCACATGTAACCATACTCCTAAAGCTATTACTAATAAACCTACACCAACATGAATTTGCATATTACGCTCAGAAGCAATCACAAATCCAAGTCCGCGAAGTGCGTAAAAAAAACTTAGGAATAGCTTAGGTTTTTTTTTAGAGACAGAGCGCATTTAAAACCTCGTTTTGCTTTTCGAACATTATTTTTTTATCACTCTCATTCAAATCATCAAATCCTAATAAGTGTAGTAGTCCGTGAATAACCAAAGTGTAAAGTTCAGTTTCAATTGAGTGACCCTCGTCTTTTGCCTGTATTTCGGCTTGCTGTACAGAGATGTACACATCCCCAAAAATAGTTTCACCCTCCGACAAATCAAACGTGATAATGTCGGTAGGATAATCGTGGTTAAGATGTGTTTTATTAAGTACTTGCATTTGATTATTGGTTATAAAAGTAATGTCCAACTGAATGGTATGAATGCCTAAGTAATGAATCATTTTTTCAATAATGTCTTCATTAAGTTTTGGAAAATGGTCTTCAATGTAGGTTAATTCGAGACTGATACTCATTTTTCTAAAATGGCCTCCAGTTCATCTTGATAATCAATTCGTACATGGTAGATGCCTTTGAAAACTTGTAGAAACGCCTGCTTAATCATTTCAATTTCTTGAAGGGTTAATGGACACTCATCAAGCTGGTTGTCATTAATTTTTTCTTGAATCATTCGATCAATCAGGGCTTCTAATTTTTGCATAGTGGGTTTTTCCATAGATCTGGATGCCGCTTCAATGCCATCGGCTAACATGACTATACCCGATTCTTTAAAATGGGGCTTTGGACCTGGATACCTAAATTCTTCTTTTAAAAATTCGGCATCTTCCTCGCGAATATCTTCGGTGTGCAGGGCTTGGGAGTAAAAAAACGAAACCAGGCTAGTGCCATGATGTTCATGAATAAAATCTTGAATAATATGTGGAAGTTTATATTTTGAAGCCAGTTCTAAACCGTCTTTTACGTGGGCCGAAATAATCAAGGCACTCATTCGGGGGGTAAGACTGGTGTGAGGATTTTCACCCCCATGTTGATTTTCAGTAAAAAAGCCTGGTCGTTTCATTTTGCCAATATCATGAAAATAAGCCCCTACTCGGGCTAAAATAGCATCGGCTTGAATATCTTCAGCGGCTGCTTCAGCCAAAGTGGCAACCATTAAACTATGCTGATAAGTACCCGGAGCCGTAACCATTAAGCGTTTTAATAGAGGATGATTAAGGTTAGATAATTCAAGCAAGGTTTGTTTGGTAGTGATGCTAAAAATGCTTTCAAAGTAAGGTAAAATGGCCAATGAAATCATGGCTGACAACACGCCGTTTAATAAACCCATGATGATATTCACTAAAAACCATTTCAGCTGATGCACCTCTTGAATGAGGCCAATGGATAGAACGAGGACAACGTTAAAAAGTCCTAGTAAATAACCCGCCATAATGTATTCTGCCCGTTTGTATTTTTGATAAGAGGCGAACACTGTGACACTGTTTGATAAAAACAAATATATCAGTAGGCTTGTGTCCATTTTGTAAATAATGGCCACCGCAACACTTGTTATTGTGCCGCATAACAAAGCTAAATGTGGGGTTAATAACATCGATAAAACCATCGATGCTAGGGACACTGGAATAAGAAATGACAAGTTTAAGGTATTAGGAAACCAGTCCATGGTTTGAAACCAACGGGCAAAACTAATCACCATAAAAAACAAAACAAACATTAAAACAAAATACTTTATTTCTGGATAAAGTTGAGGGTGAAAATAATATACAAATCTCTCAACCAAAATGAACAACAGGGTAACAATAAATAAAATACCCATAAATTTTAGCAAGTTAGCCTTGTTTTGGTAGATATTGAGTGCCTGAAACAGTTCAATGTGCATTTTTGTAACGGTGTCACCTTTGTAGATAATAGGTTCACCTTCTCTAAGAGTAACCATTCTTGAAAGACGTTTTGAAGATTTGCTAGTACTATTTTCAGTGCTATAAACCAAATTGGGCTTAATTACATGGGTAATAACACTCAATAAAATACCTTCTTGAAGAGGTTGAAGTGCCTGATGAGAAATAGAATCATTAAAAAGTGAGTAAATATTTTGTGAACTAGTCGAATTGACTCCGTGTTCAAGCATGGCTTGAGCTGTTTTTACAGTAAAATATTCAAGGGTATTAAGTTCGGTAGACGAGTATTTACTGAGTTGTTCTTTATAAAAATTTAAAAATTTTAAATCGTCTGGAAGTGTTATTTCGCCATTGCTTTGAACAGAAGAATGAAGCGTGTGAAGTTGTTCGAAAATAAGCTCAATATTGTCTAAAACAGCTTTGTTAACCGATTCATCTAGGGTAAAAATACGTTCTTTGGGGGTACTTACTCGGTGTTCTAAACTTGATAAATTAGACTCAAATTGAATAAATCGAGGAGAAACGATAGTGCGTTTAGAAGTGTCTCCTTCTTTTAGGGCCAATGAGTAGGGTATATAGGGTGAAAATAAAATAATCGTTGTACTTAGGATAGCCGTAAAGGCTAGCCCATAAAGGGTGTATTTATTGTCGGGTAATTTAAAGTATTTCAGTCCATTCCACATAGTTAAATCGCCTAAACCAAGTCATTTGACGCTTGGCAAACTGTTTGGTTTTGGTCTTGATGCATTCTAACATCTCGTTATAGCCTATTCTATCTTGCAAATATTCCACAATTTCGCTATATCCTAACGCTTCAAAACTTTGATACCCTTTTTTGAAGCCCTTTTTAAGTAAAAACTCTACCTCTTCAGTCCAGCCCATCTGCATCATTAGGTCTATTCGTTGGTCAATCCTGGCTCTAACCGTCTCTCTGGGCGCAGTTAGGCCAATCAGACGTACATCCTCGCGTTGTTGGGTATGAGCTCTAGCTTCAGAAGGAAGTTTGTTTGTACTTAAATATTTTTCTAAACCCCGTGTAATACGTTTTGTATCGTTCGGGCTTATTTTTTTACAGTATTCTGGGTCAATACTGTTTAGTTGAGTCCACAAAGCAGCTATTCCTTTTGTTTCAAGCTGGTTTTGAACAGCATCGCGAATACTTTTATGAGGAGCTTCATTTGAAAAATCAAACTGATATAAAAAAGCCTTGAGGTACAGCCCCGTACCTCCACAAATGATAACGGGAGTGTTTTTCTGGGTTAAATTTTCTGCAATAATTTTCGCTTGATTACAAAAATCAGCCACCGAATACGATTCGTCTAGGTCTTTGATATCGATTAAGTGATGTGGAATACCTTGTTGTTCTTCAAGGCTTGGCTTGCCAGTGCCTATGTTCAAATTCTTATAAATTTGAAACGCATCAGCTGAAATAATGTGTGCATTGGTTTTTTTAGCTAGATTAATGGCATATTGCGTTTTGCCGATGGCTGTTGGGCCTAAAACAACGGTGATTAAGGGTTCAGGCATGCTTTTAAGGCGTTTATAAATCCTTGATTATGTTCGGGTAAGTGAATGGTAACTCGGATGCCATAGGGTAAATTGAAGCTAGTTAAAGCCCGTACAATGTAGCCTTTTTGTAACAATTGCTTGGCTAAATCTTGTGCCAATATGGGAGTAAAGAAACATATAAAGTTGGCTTCAGTTTTTAAATAGGGAAGATTTAATTCGGTAAAAGCTTTATAAAAAAACGCTTTGCCTTCGTGGTTTAACTGAAGCGACTTTTGAATGTGCTCTTTAGCCATTAAAGCGGCTTTTGCCGCCGATAATGCAATGCTGTTTACATTAAACGGAGGCCTTACTTTTTTAAGTGTTTCAATAATAATTTCGTGGGCCATGCCATAGCCAATGCGTAAGCCGGCTAGTCCGTATAATTTTGAAAAAGTGCGCAAAATCACCACATTTTTAAAGTTGTCTAATAGGGCAGCGCTTTGAGGGTAATGTGCATCTTCGACATATTCTGCATAGGCTTCATCAATCACAACAATTACGCCCAGGGGAACTTGTTTTAAAAAATTCACAAACACCTCGTGTGAAAACATCAGCCCTGTAGGATTGTTGGGATTGGCTAAAAATATCAGCTTTGTTGTAGTGGTAATGGATTTTAATATCGCCTCAAAATTAAAACTATAGTCAGGGTTAGTGGGCACTTCGATTAGTTTTGCATTCATGAGGTAGGTTATAAAAGCATACTCAGAAAAGGTATGTTGAGTGGTGACCACGGTATCGTGTTCGTTTAAATAGGCAAAAGCTAACAGCTGAATAAGTTCGTCAGAACCGTTGCCTAAAATAAGATTATAATTTTGTATAGAGTATTTCTTTGCTAATAATTCGAATAAACCTGAGGTTTCTTGATGAGGATATAAGTGACAATTTTCAAGTTCTGATTGTAAGTCTTTAAAAGAAACCGACGGCCCTAATGGATTTTCATTGGAGGCCATTTTAACTACATGATCAAGCCCAGCCTCAGCCTTGGCTTCTTGTATGGATTTACCCGGAATATAGGGTTTTATTTGCTGAAGAGTTTTTCTAGACTGAATCATGAGAAATACTTTAGCATACTCTTGAATTTTTTGCTTGAGTCACACATAATTCGTGACCTTATTCGTTCAGTTATAGTACAATTTTTTTTAAATTAACTATATAAGATTCTAAATTTTACTTAGGGAGCGTGGGTTGTAGTGAGTTCAGGTAGTAGAGTAGGTCGTTCAACAAGAAGAATAGTAGCCCAGGCAGTAAGTAATTATTCAAAAAATTTTCTAAAATCAAGCTTCCAAAATAACACTAGGTCGGCACCTTTTTTTAATGGAAGAGTTAGCGCAGTTATTGGCAGTAAAGAAACAAAAAGTGCTTTTTTTAGTACGCAAAATACGGGTGTTCAAAAAGACAAAAATCAATGTCGAAAAGGTGTAGATTTAAGTGCGGAAAGACGTTTTTTTAATCCAGGCCAATTATCTCCTTTAAAACAAGTCGAAGAACTAAAAGAACCGGTTCGTTCATTTTCAAATTCAGTTAATAGCAATTCTTCTGTATCAAACTCTCCTGTATCAACTGAACCTAAAACAGTCCGTACTTATGCCACGGCTTTACCCGTTGAAAAGCCAGTTCAAAACGAAACCAAGAAGACTGCTAAAACTCATCTTAATGCAGCTACTCCGTTGTGGGATCACAAAAAACCAGCTTTAACCGATATGACTTACTCGCGGTTTTCACTGCCTAAATTTCAAGAATCTCAAGAAGAATATAACGAACGATTGAGTAGTCAGGAACAGAGAAAGTTTAAAGATCGTATTGGATTGTTTGGAAAACCAACAGCCGAAGCCCAGTTGCCAACAGCTGAAAATACAACCCATAGCTTGGATATGTTGGTCGGTTTTTATAACTCTGAAAAAGGACTTAGACGCTTTGTATTTAAGCGGTTTCCAAAAGAGCATGGTTTTTTAGCTGCCCGAGAAATGGTAGTGGCTCAAATTGCAAAGGTTGTCGGAGAAGATAAACATTTTATTCACACATCTGTATTTGATTTGCCAGACGGGTATTACATTGGCAGACGTTTCGTAAATGGAGTGTCGGCCACCAATGTTATAGCCAGGCCACATGCGTATCCTATTGAAAACATAAAAGACAGTAGTTTTGTAAAAATGTTTGCGTTTGTAAATATTTTATGTGGTGAAAACGATTTTAATAACCCTGGAAATTTGGTGTTTACCTTTGGAAAGTCGCATGTTACCGAGAAAAATATTGTGCCCATTGATACCGAAAGGGCCTTTGGAGACAGTAAGCAGGTGATGGATTTTTTACATTCGTTGAATCCCAAGTTTAAATGGGTTGAAGGAACCCCGGCGGAGGGCACCTTTGATTGGCGACGAAAAGAATGCGAAGAATTAGGTGAAAAAGGTTTTTTTGATGCCCTGCTGGAGGCTCAAGTGCCATATTTAAAAGTTTTAGAGATTAAGTCTGACTATACCAAAAAAGAAATGGCTAATCTTGAGGTGCCCATGGATTTTGTTAAAAAATGTGTAGAATCAAGAAACAAAATTGAGCAGTTACTGCTTATGTTTAAAATTTATACCCGAAAACAGCTTGAGAGCGATACGTTATCGTTTCAAAAGGTTTTGGACCAATGGAAAGAAGCCCTGGATGGGTATGAGGCAGGAAAAAGAGGCCCTTTAACCTTGTTTGAAATAACCGTATGTAGAAACGGGGCCAAATATGAATAAGCTTGTTTTTTAGGGGAAAGTTATGTTATTAGTAGCTTGCTTTTCTTCACATTGCGCCCGTAGCTTAATGGATAGAGCATCTGACTACGGATCAGAAGGTTCGGGGTTCGACTCCCTGCGGGCGCGCCATCATAAATTCGTATGAAAAAGAACCTCTCGCTTTCTTCTGAAAATACCTTAGTTGGCAGACAGTCAATTTTCTTGTCTTTAATAAAAACTGCAGTAGGTTCTTGTCGCCGTTGCAGACAAAAGGATTTTTCTAAGGAAAAATTACCTGAATCTCTTCAGCAAGCCCTTTCTGAAGAAGTTAAAGTTACTGGTCCAAACTTGGTGAAAAATGATGTAACAGAATCACAACCGGCTAAACCCCCTGAAGAAGTAAAAGTTCCCACTCTAAATTTAGATCAACAAGGAGAAGCTCACTCAAAAGCCCCACAAGACGTAAGAGTTCCTTCACCTAAGCCTAATGTTGAAGTTAGTCAGATTCCGTTTAGCCCTCCAACAGTTGCAGCTATTAATCAACTACAACCGGCCAACCCCCCTGAAGAAGTTAAAGTTCCTATTCAGTCAGTTCCTCAACAAGTGTCTAAAGTGATAGTTAAAAGTGCAGCAGATTTTAGAGAATTGATTAAAAAAGATGACGCTGTTCGTGGTGAATGCGGTGCTCTACTCAAATTTATTAACACTAACTTAAAAACTCTTGAAAAATCAAAAAATGAACTTAAAAAATTTAAGGAGAAATGGGATGAAAAAACCAAGAAAATTTTGCAGCTTTGCTACGAAGCAACTGGAAGTTGTGATGTAAGTCTAGCAATCCCGCTAAGTAAATATTTGGAAGAGTTAATAAAAGAATCAAAGAAAAATGCTGTTAAACTCGACGAGTCGAAAGTAACGAATTTTTTAGAGCAATTTTTAAGTGGCATTGCTCAAGTTTTACAGTCTGATAACATTCCATTGAATTTAGCTCAAACTAGATTTGAAAATATTAATAAAGATAATTTTTTTGATGCAATGAAAGAGTTAGGAGAAGAAGCCTTTACAGCCCAGTTTGCATTTCAACTTTCTGGAATGCAAAAAAATGAAATCCAGGAAACCTTAGACTGGTTGGTTCCTGTGGCCATAAAAACGGTTAGTCAAGACAATAATACTGCAAAAGCTGCGGTTGGAACTATTCACCTTCTTATGCAATTTCTACAAGCCCCTCTTAAATCTCCAAACAATGTAAACAGTGTTGTGGCTATGATTGAGATGATTAATGGGAAATTAATTGTGGCATCTAAATTTTTTGATTTCGCAACAAAAAATGGGGAGGCCTTGCCGCCAGAACTTGAAAAATACAACAAACTTGCAAAGGTGCAGGCATTGACAGATTTACATCCGTTTCCTCCTTTGGGTTACAGATTAAAGTTATTACAGGAGATTGGTTTAAAGGGTAGTTTTAAGGATGATAGCGATTTTATTTTGGGTATAGCTTTAAGTACGAAAACACAAAAAATGCTTCAAAAAAAGTTCTTGGATTTATCAAAAAAATTCCCTCAAGAATTAAGGTTGTTTTATGACATTTTTACATTAACAGAGTTTGCTCAAAAATTAGCTGAATCATACATATCTCAAGTGCCAGTGGGCTTTCTATTAAGAAAATCTGTTGAGTATTTGAGTCAAATGATTAGCCTTGATAAAAAGATGGTAGATATCGTTTTAAGGTGGTTCCAAAGATTTCCGGTTGAAAAACAATTCAGAGAGTACTGGACAGCCGATGACGATAGAAAACTGTACTCTAGATTGAAACCACAAAATGTATTGCAAGTGAGTGTAACTGAAACCAAACTTGACCCTCTACAACAAATGGAGGCTAATACTGGTGATACTCCTGTCACAAAAGCTAAGGTTAAAACCAGAGGTGTTCCAAATCCTGCTCGTGCCGCTGCAGCGGCTGCTGCCGTTAACCCTGTTCAAGAAGTAAAAGACGATCGCTCAAGTCCTTCAAAAATTGATCCCAAATGGGTTGAAAAGTTGCCTAAAGATTCAAAAGAATGGATACGTGCTTTAATGCAGGGTGGGCAACAGGCTGAGCGTTTACTAAAAATACTTGAAAATGCCTTTGGTGAGGAAGTTGTAGAAGGCGGTAGTCATAGACAATTGAATCTTCCTGGTGGAAAGAGACTCGTTCTTTCAAGAGATAAGAAGAAGGGAGTGTCACTAGGGGTTGCCGAGGATTCTGCTGATGCGATTCAAAGAGCCTTGGAGGTAGTTTCTGAAAAGAAAGAAAAAGAGCCAGTATAAAAAAGACAAAGGGAATATCTTGATTCTGGGTTTACAATGAAAGTGTAAGACTTTTAAAAAAGGAGGTAAACCCTACAATGAGCAAGTCAAAAGACGTTAAAAAAGAGGTTAAAAAGAAACCTCAAAAAACTGCCAAAGAAAAAAAAGCCGCTAAAATTGAAAAGAAACGTAACGGCTAACTTTTTAAGCTTTGTAATTGCTTAACAGTTCTTGAAAAGCATTTTGTAATCGTACAGTAATTGGCCCATTCACCCGTTGAATGGGCTTTGAATCGATACAGTTTACAGGCATTACATTTCTAGTTGTTGAACTTATAAAACACTCATCGGCAGTCCATAAATCATCTAAAACCAAGTTATTTTCTTTTACTTCAATTTTTAGCTCAGAAGCTAACTCTAAGATGGTTTTTCGGGTAATCCCTTCAATAATTCGGCCATCTAAGGGTGGCGTCCATAGGGCGTTATTTTTGACACAAAAAATGTTGAATGTAGAGCCTTCAAGTACTTCATTGGGGTTATCTGGTGAAATAAACAAGGGTAAATCGGCTTTATGCTTAAGCACGGCTTCATGATGGGCCGCAATGGCCCCAACATAAAAGGTTAGTTTAGCTTTGGCAAACTGACGTTGGTGTTTAAACGAGGCTAAACTATAACCCTTTTGAATTAGTTCAGTACTTGGAAGCTTTAAAGGCAAGGCTAAAACATATAACCCCGATTCGCCACTAGGGGTGACTCCATCACTTGAAACCGGTCCACCCGAAATAAAAATTTCTACCAAAAAGTCAGGTTCGTCTTTGTTTTTTTTTAAAAATTCTTGTACTACCTGCTCAATAAACTGGGGTGTTTGTTGTATAGGTAAATACACAGCTTTGGCTGATTGAAACAAGCGATCCAAATGGTCGCCCTGCCTAAAAATGAGCTGATTTGTGGTTCTTGCAGCTGTAAATATGCGTAGCCCACGTACCGAACCTGCTAAATCTTGAATTAAAGGAATACTGAGTTCATGGCTGTTTAGCCACTGTCCATTTGCGTATGAAATCATTAAAATACCCTCCTGTAAGACCCTACAAGTTATGATATACTCTGTTTGTTTCATTTTGTCGATTGCGAAGGAGAGGTTTAGTGTTTAACAAACTTTTAATTGCCAACCGTGGCGAAATTGCAGTACGTATTATTCGGGCTTGTAAAGAATTGGGTATTCAGTCTGTAGCCGTGTATTCAGAGGCCGATAAAGATTCATTGCACGTTAAAATGGCAGATCAAGCGGTTTGTATAGGGCCATCAGCACCCAATAAAAGTTATTTGTCTATTCCTTCCATTATTGCAGCCGCCGAAATTACCGGTGCCCAAGCCATACATCCCGGGTATGGCTTTTTATCTGAAAATGCTTATTTTAGTGAAATTTGTAAGGCCAATAAAATTACTTTTATAGGGGCTAGCGCTGAAAACATTCGTATGATGGGGAACAAAAGCCAGGCTAAGGTAACCATGCAAAAATACAAAGTTCCAACTGTTCCAGGTTCCGATGGAGTGATTGAAACAGAAAAAGAATTGTTAGAAACTGCCCAAAAAGTAGGGTACCCTGTAATTTTAAAAGCTGCTGCGGGTGGCGGAGGCAAGGGTATGCGTATTGTGCATCAGCCTTCAGAAATTGTAGAAATGTACAATTTAGCCGTAAATGAGGCCCGTGCTGCATTTGGCAATGGTGATGTGTACCTAGAAAAGTTTATTGAAGAACCTCGCCACGTTGAAATTCAAATTATTTCAGACAATAAAGGCAATGCCGTTCATTTGGGTGAGCGGGATTGTACCATTCAAAGACGCCATCAAAAACTGGTTGAAGAATCGCCTTCTCCGGCACTTGAAGAAAAGCTTCGTCGTAAAATGGGAGATGCGGCAGTTCGGGTGGCTCAGGCTATCAAATATGAGGGTGTAGGTACCATTGAGTTTTTAGTAGACAAACATAAAAACTTTTATTTTATGGAGATGAACACTCGAATTCAAGTTGAGCATCCCGTAACCGAAATGGTTACTTCAATCGATCTGGTTAAAGAACAAATTAAGCTGGCGTACAATAAAAAATTAGTACTTAAACAAAAAGATGTTCAGTTTAAAGGGCATTCAATCGAATTGCGAATCAACGCAGAAGATCACACTAAAAACTTTGCACCCTGTCCGGGTAAAATTGAGCTTTATTTACCATCAGGAGGCATTGGTGTTCGGGTAGATAGCCATTTGTATCCTGGCTATGTTGTTCCCCCTTATTATGATTCGCTTTTAGGCAAGCTGATTGTTTGGGCTGAAAACCGCGAAGAAGCCATCCAACGAGCGCTTCGGGCTTTAGACGAGTTTATTTTAACCGGAGTAGCAACGACTATTCCTTTTCATAGAAAAGTTTTAAAAAACGATCGCTTTATGACTGGAAAATTTGATACCAGTTTTGTTGATAAAGAATTTTTAGCAGATAGCCATGGGTAAGCGACATACAGGCCGAAAATTGGCCATGCAGGCACTTTATCAGGCTGATATGCGTAATGCCGATATAGAATCGGTTACACATTTATTTATTAAAGGCGCTAATTATGTTGATGAAACGAAAGATTGGGCTTTGTTTTTAAGTCACGAAGTTACCCGAAAAAAAGATGAATTAGATAAGCTTATTCAAGAGTATGCAATCGATTGGGATATTGATCGAATTAATCCAATTGATAAAAATATTTTAAGAATTGCCTTGTTTGAACTTAAATTTACTGACACCCCTGAAACTGTAGTGGTTGATGAAGCTGTTGAAATTGCAAAAAAATATTCTACAGAAGACTCTGGCCGTTTTATTAACGGTTTATTGGGCGAATATTTAGACAAAAGAAAATAATGTTTACAGGTCTTATTGAAGCTTTAGCTACTGTAGAAAAGGTGACTTCGTTAACAGAAGGGCTTGAAGTCGTATTTTCTTTACCAAATAGTTGGTCTTCTTCACTTCAATTAGGAGAAAGCATTGCGTTCAATGGGGTGTGTTCTACGCTTACCCTCATTCAGGGAAACCGCGTGACGATTCAATACTTAAAAGAAACACTACTAAAGTCTACTTTTGCAACCTTAAAAGTAGGGCAAAAGTTAAATGTTGAACGTAGTTTAACCCCTGCAACCCGATTGGGGGGGCATTGGGTAACTGGACATGTGGACGGAACTGGAATAGTTACGCAATTCAAACGAGATGAGCCTTGGTCAGTATTGCAAATTCAGTACCCAAGTCAGTTTTACCCGTATATTTTACCTAAAGGATCTGTTACCGTGGATGGCATTGCGTTAACTCTTGTTGAAACTTCCTCTTCTGAATTTACCTGTCATCTGATTCCTCATACCTGTGAACATACGCATTTAGCCTTTTTAAAAGTGGGCGATAAAGTAAATTTAGAATATGATATTGTAGGAAAATATTTGTATCACTTTCATACCTCAGTTCAAAATGGAGCTTCAGATGCCAAATAAAATTCATTTTAATACCATTTCAGATGCATTAAACGATATTGCAAATGGCCGCATGGTAATTGTGGTTGACGATGAAGATAGAGAAAACGAAGGCGATTTGGTAATGGCCGCACATTATGTAACCCCTGAAGCCATTAATTTTATGATTCAGCACGGAAAAGGCTTGGTATGTGTACCTGTAACCGATGAAATTTTAGATCGCATGGAACTTAAAGAAATGGTGAAAGAAAACACCGATAGTTTAAAAACGGCTTTTACAGTGTCTATTGATGCGGCTAAGCATCACGGGGTATCAACAGGTATTTCACCTTCAGATCGATCGAAAACCATTCAGTTATTTATCAATCCAACGAGTTCAAAAAACGATATCGTAACGCCTGGGCATATTTTTCCACTCCGTGCCCAAAAAATGGGTGTTTTAAAACGGGCTGGCCACACTGAAGCCGCGGTTGATTTAGCCAGAATGGCAGGGCTAACTCCGGCTGGAGTGATTTGCGAAATTATCAAAGACGACGGAGATATGGCTAGGGTAGATGATTTGGTTGATTTTGCAAAAAAGCACAATTTAAAAATGATAACGATAAAGGATCTTATTCGATATCGCATTGAACAAGAACGTTTTATAACCAAAATTGAAACCACCAAATTGCCCACCGAATTTGGCGACTTTGAAATTACCTGTTATCGAGATGAACTAAATAATCAAGAACACGTTGCACTTACCAAGGGCGATATCAGTAATCAAGACTCTGTTTTGGTTAGAGTTCATTCCGAGTGTTTAACTGGGGATGTATTTCATTCCCAGCGTTGTGACTGTGGACCTCAGTTACATGCGGCCATGGAAATGATTCAAACAAATGGATCTGGGGTAATTTTATATATGCGCCAAGAGGGTAGAGGGATAGGTTTAGGTAATAAATTACGAGCTTATAAATTACAAGATGCTGGGGCAGACACTGTAGAGGCAAATCTAAAGCTGGGTTTCCCCCCCGATTTGCGCGAGTACGGAGTAGGGGCTCAAATTTTATTGGATCTTGGAATCAGATCTTTAGATTTAATTACAAATAATCCTACAAAAATTATTGGTCTTGAGGGCTATGGTTTAAAAATTAACAAGCGAGTTCCACTCATTGTAGAGTCAAATAAGCACAATAAAGGGTATTTAAAAACCAAGTCAGATAAAATGGGACATTTATTTTAAAAGGAGTAAGCAATGATTTTTGAAGGCAATTTTGATGGGCGAAAATTTAAAATAGGCATTGTGGTGTCTCGTTTTAACGAGATAGTGTCAAAACCTTTGCTAGAGGGGGCTTTAAGCACCCTCAAAAAATGTGGTGTAGACGATAAAAATTGCTCTGTGGCCTGGGTTCCTGGTGCTTTTGAAATTCCTTTGGCGGCTCAGCAACTCTTCAAAAAGAAAAAAGTGGATGCAGTTATTGCTTTGGGCTGTGTTATTCGTGGAGCTACCCCCCATTTCGATTATGTTTGTTCTCAGGTAGCATCGGGGCTTAATTCGGTTAGTTTAGCTACAGAAAAGCCTGTGGGTTTTGGTGTGTTAACTACAGATACACTTGAACAAGCTATCGATAGGTCAGGTGCGAAGTCAGGCAATAAAGGGGCAGAAGCTGCACTTACAGTTATTGAAATGCTTAACCTTTTAAATAAGTTTTAAAAATAACTTTTTCACCGTTCGTTTTAAGCACGATGGCTCCGTGTTTATCGGTTCTAAATATTTGGGCCCCATTTTGTTTTAATCGCTCTACTATCGTGGGGCTTGGGTGTCTGTAGCGATTTTTTTCGCCTACACTGATAACGGCCCATTGAGGTTTAACTGCATTTAAAAAGTAAGGGGTGCTAGAGGTTTGACTTCCATGATGCCCAACCTTCAATACAGTCGCTTTTAAAAGCGATCCGTAACGTTCTACCAATTGTTGTTCACCTGTTTCTTCACAATCTCCAGTAAACAGTACTGAAACATTTTTATAATTCAATTTTAGCACTACTGATCGGTTGTTTAAATTCTCATCAGTTTTTGAAGCTGGGTAGCGATACACCGTTAAATGAAGTTCGGGCTCTAATTCAATGGTGTTAATTTGATTACTTTCATAGCGTTTTGCCCCAGAGCTTAATAAGGCTGTTTTAAAGTAGTTTGGCATATCACATAAATCTCCTCTCTCAAGCATGTTTTCAGATTTAAAAGTAGATAATACAAAAGGTAAGCCACCCACATGATCACTATGAAAATGACTCGGAATAATCCAATTTAGAGTGTTTATCCCCATAGATTTTAAAGCTGGGGCTACAACTTTTTCTCCATAATCTTTCACATTGCCATTACGGTTAATAATTTTGTTTCCGGCATCTATCAATAGTGTTTGGTGTCTTGGCGTTTGAATAACGATAGCATCCCCTTGACCTACGTCTAAAAAAGTAATGGTTAAGGTTTGAGTAGGAAAATGGGCTATTAAAAAATAAAAAACAAAAACGCTAGATAAAGTAATATATCCACTAAAGATCAAATGTTTTTTTAAACTTGATAAGCCCGAAAATAAAATTATTATCCCTATAAACACAACCATCAACATAAATAGGTTAGGCTGAGGTAAAAACCATTCTAAAAACGATAATTTAGAAAAAAAAGAGGTGATGGATTCAAGTGTTATAAGGGCTAAGTAACACACTGGATCCAGTAAACTTGCAAGTGGACTAAAAAGGGCACCTAATACGCTGCTTGTAAATCCAAGTATTACCAGCCATTCTACCCAAAAAATAATGCAAATATTTGAAAAAAAACCTACCAGTTGAACGGTGTTAAAATGAAACCAAATAATTGGAAAAGTAAACACACTGGGCACAACAGATAACGCCACAATGTGAGCTAAGAAGTTTGGAATAAATTGTTTTAAATAAGTTGTTGTTATGGGTACCCCAAAAATCAAAGAAAAGGTAGCTAAAAACGATAACTGGGCTCCGATGTCGTAAAACAAAAATGGATTGTACATACTCAATAACAGCCCACTAAGTATAAATACGGTAAACCCAGCTATTTTTTTGTAAAAAGTTGAAAGGCTAAATGCCAATAACGACATTACAATGGCTCTTTCAACCGAAAATCCTCCCCCAGCTAAAAACCAAAACAAAGATAATGTAAACACTAAAATAACTAAAAGCACCCATTTTTTTTGGGTAATTTGTCTGCTTATCGTTAAAACGATACCCGATAGTAACGAAATTTGAGCCCCTGAAGCTACCAGTAAATGGGTTAACCCTGATTTTTTAAATTGAAGTTCTAATTTTTCATCTAAGGTAGTAGTTTTGTTTCCAAATACCATACTAAGAAGCAAAGCTGCTTTATCGGGTATCCACTTTTGATGAGCTGTTAACATTCTATTTTGTAAATACTCCGACAGAGTATAAAAACTTAAAAGATTTCTTTTTTTAACTATGTCTAGTTCTTGCAAATAAAGTTTTTGAGAAATATGACGAGATAGGTAGTGCCCTATTAAATTAGGTTCTCCTGGATTCCTGGGTTCATGTTCGGGAACCTGAATTCCTTCCACTTTAACTATATCTCCAAGTTTGCAATTGAGTGATGATTGCGAATAAACAACACCGGTTGAAAACCAGTTTTTACGAATATGTAAACGTGTAGCTCCCAAGGCTGTGGTTTTGATATCTATCACTTTTCCTATTAAAACAGTGCTGTCTGAAGAATGTTTTAAAAGTTGATAATGAGCCTGACAATTCAAAAGACCAACAAAAAAACATATCCAAAATATAAAAAAGTTTTGAATATGACCTCCGAGCAGAGTGGGTAGCATTCTTAGTTTAAGTAGAAAAATAAGGCTAACGAATGCTATGATTGTAAACAAGGTAAAAACAGAGGCTTGGAAAAAATACAGCCCTGTAAAATATGCTAATAAAACTATAAATAGTTTATTAAAGTATAGTAGCGTAAATAAATGTTTCATAATTATATATTATTACATGATAAAGGAAGGGTGTATGAAAATAAAGAGTGGAAAATGGTTCACTATTGGGTTTTGTATTGTTTTGGGGGTAGCCATGTTAGGGGCCTTTGCAATTCTTAAGAAAAACAGATCCCAAGCCTCAAGAAGACCTCTACAACAATCAGCTGTAACAGCAAATGTAGTAAAGATAGAAAATATTCCTACAGCTTCAGTTACATTAAAGGCAGACATACAGCTAACCAAGAAATACTCACCCAAAACGCTTAAAAATATTTTAGCGCAGCTTCAAAAGCAAGAAGGGGTTGTTCAGTGTTTTTGGGTAACTCAAAATAACCAAATTTCTTGCGAATATAAACAGCAAGTCATTAGTTTAAAAAGTATTCAAAAAATTATTCAAAAAACAGGGGCGCAATCTAAACCTGTGCAGACCGAAGGTTTGAAAGTTTTGAATTATGGTGTACAGTTTGAATAAGGAATAATTTGACTGAGTGATTCTTTGCTCATATAATTTCGGTTTATTATTTTTTGGAGGTGAAATTTGGCAGTTAAAATTCGTTTAAAACGTTTTGGTAAAAAGAAAGCTCCTTTTTACAGATTAGTTGTTACTGACAGTCGTGCTCCACGTGATGGAAAATCAATCGAAGAGATTGGCTATTATGACCCTACCAAAACTCCTATAGTTCTAGTCATTAAAGATGAACGAGTAACACATTGGTTATCAAACGGTGCACAACCTACTGAGACGGTATTTCGTTTATTAGGTGATAAAGGGTTGGTACAAAAGAAAGTAAAAGTTCCTACTCAACCTGGTGTTTCTAAAAAAGATAAACAAAAGAAAAGCGCATAAAAAGGGAGAGGGAACGGTATGAAGCAGCTTGTTGAATTGATTGTGAAAGCCTTGGTTGATCAACCTGAAAAGGTTAATATTACTGAGACTGCAGGGGAAAGCATCGTTATTTTAGAAATTAGCGTTGCTCAAGATGATGTTGGCAAAGTTATTGGAAAAGAAGGCCGAATCGCAAATGCAATCAGAACAGTAGTCAAAGCAGCAGCTGCTAAACAAGACAAAAAGGTTACCGTAGAAATCATGACGCAGAATTCAACAACACCCAACTCAGCACAACATTCAGAACCTAGGGGGTTTTAAGTAGTGTCCGCACCTTCTAAACCCTCCGTCACCTTAAAAAGGAATGTCACTATTAAGGCTATTGTTACTGATAAATTTAAAGACTATCTTTTATTTGAAGTAAGTCAAAACGGACAACAAATAGATTTGCAATTGAAAGATTTACAGACCAAAAAAGCTGAGTTAGGAGCAGCCAACTCAAAACTCCTTATTGAACAGGTAGATCAGCAAATTGCTCAGCTGCAAGCTACACAGGCTGAGTTAAAAAATAGAATTGAAACTATAAAAAAATTAGAAAATGATACGTATTTTTCCCAAGGAGTTATAGAAGGCCTTGTAACCCTTGGGGAAGGCGATAATTTGTATGAAAAGCTTGGGGGAATGGAAATAATCATAAAAGACGGAGTGGTTCAAAAAATCAACCCCGTAGGTACGCCACAAATTTAAGGTGAATCTTTATTTTGTAACTTTATTCCCTGAACAGTTAAGACAGTTCTTTTTAAAGGGGCTACTTAAAAAAGCTGTTGAAAAAAAAATAATAAGTGCTCATTTTGTAGATTTGAGAGCTTTTGGTGAGGGACAGAGGCTTCAGGTAGATGATTACCCATTTAGTAAAAAATTGGGCATGTTGCTAAAGGCAGATGTTGTTTATAGGGCTATTACAAGCCTATCAGACTATTCATCTTATGAAATTATATATACTTGTCCTAAAGGCTCACAATTTGATCAAAAACAAGCAAATTCTTTGGCAAAATCTAAAGGCTTAATTTTTTTGTCTGGCTACTATGAAGGCATAGACGAAAGAATTTTTGAGTTACTGCCTATAAAGCGAATATCTATTGGTGATTTTATTTTATCCTCTGGGGATGGCCCCTCACTTTTGATGGCCGAAGCTGTAACACGATTAATTCCTGAGGTAGTAGGGAAGCAAGAAAGTATTCAAAATGACTCCATTATTAGCCAATATCTCGAACATCCTCACTACACTTTGCCAAGACACTGGAAAGGAATCGATGTTCCTGATATTTTATTAAGCGGAAATCATGCTAAAATCAATCAGTGGCAGTTTAGACAGTCACTTGAATTAACATTAAAAAAACGACCCGATTTGTTAGCGAAAGTAGTTTTAACTGAAAAACAGAAGCACTTAATGACTAGCATATTGAAAGAGGAGAAAGACAATGAGTAATCAAATTATCCAAGAAATCGAAAAACAAGGTATGAAAGAAGGACGAAAGTCATTAACTGTTGGACAAACAGTGGTGGTTTCTAAATACATTGTAGAAGGTAAAAAGAAGCGAATTCAAAAATTTGAAGGCTTAGTAATTGGAACTCAAGGAAAATATTCTAGAGAGAGTTTCACTGTTAGAAAAATTATCGACAGAGTCGGCGTTGAACAAACCTTTTTACTTCACTCGGAATTAATTGCTGATATTCAAAGTTCAAAACATGGAAAAGTAAGACGAGCTCGTTTGAATTACTTAAGAAATCGTGTTGGTAAAAAGGCGACTCGTTTAAAAGCTAAGGAAGCCCCTTCGCTCAATGCTTAAGGTTGGAATAGCTGGTGCAACCGGCTATACAGGTATTGATTTAATTCGATTACTTCAAAACCACTCTAACGTCTCTATTGAGACACTATTTTCGAAACAACATGCTGGTAAATCACTTTTAAGTGTTTATCCGCACTTGTCTTTGGATAAACAATTAGAATCTTTTGATGAAAACAATTTACCCAATAACTTAGATGTACTGTTTTTGGCTTTACCACATTCAACCTCTCATGCTTTTTTGCCAAAACTACTTGAAAAAGTAAAATGGGTCATTGATTTATCGGCAGATTTCAGACTTAAGAAGGCGCAGGTTTTTGAAAAGTACTATGGGCATACACATGGTAACCCTTCTTTGCTTTCTCAAATTCCGTATGGACTTACCGAGTGGAATCGTGAGCAAATTAGCCAGTCAAAAGTTGTTGCGAATCCGGGTTGCTATCCTACGTGTAGTTTGTTGGCCCTATTACCATTGGCAAAAGAAGGCTTGATAGAAGGGGTACCTGTGATTGATGCAAAATCCGGGGTAAGCGGTGCTGGCCGAGGCTTAAAAGAAAGTTCATTGTTTTGTGAAGTAAACGACCATTTAAGTGCCTATGGAACCATTCATCACAGACATACCCCTGAAATTGAAGAAAATTTTGGCTCTTCAGTTCTTTTTTCGCCTCATTTAATACCCATGAACCGGGGCATGTTGGCAAGTATTTATGTGGATATAAATAAAACACTATCACACAAAGACATGATGGATATTTTTCAAAAGTATTATTCAAATGAACCCTTTGTAAGAGTTTTTTCTGAACCCACAACAAATACTCGTTTTGTAACGAGTACAAACGAATGTTGGATATCGTTTATTAAAGACGAGAAAACTGGCAAATGGGTGATTTTTTCAATGATTGATAACTTAATTAAAGGGGCCTCTGGACAGGCGATACAAAACATGAATTGTATGTGTGGTTTTAAAGAAATTGAAGGTCTACAGCTTCAAGCTAGTTTTATATAGGAGAGACCAGTGAAAAAATGGATTACCGATATTGAAGGTGTTTATGGTGCAGGATTACACTGTGGGATTAAACCCTCTGCAAAAGATTTAGCTTTAATTTACGTACCTGAAGCCAAAGCTTCAGCAGGTGTGTTTACCCGTAACAAATTTGCTGCAGCAAGTGTGATTCATAGCAAAAAATGTCTTAAAAAAGGTGTTTTGAAAGCCATTGTAGTAAATTCAGGAAACGCAAATGCAGGCACTGGACAACAAGGCATTGATGACAATAAAAACATGGCTAAAGTTGTAGCGAAACATTTGGGCTTAAATGTGTATGAAGTAGGGGTGGCCTCTACTGGAGTTATCGGTAAAAAACTACCTATTCAAACCATTTTAAAAGGCCTTGAAACACTTGCTAAAAACCCACTTGTACAACAAGGTGAAGCTATTGCCCAGGCAATTTTAACTACAGACACGGGCATCAAAACTGTTTTTCTAGAAAACGATATTGCCAATAAAACAGCACAAATTGCCGGTGTATCAAAAGGTTCAGGTATGATTGCGCCCAATATGGCCACTACCTTAAGCTTTCTAGTAACAAACATAAATATCAAAAAACAGCACCTGCAGCGTTTGCTTGTGGATGCGGTTGAAAATTCGTTTAACCTGATAACGGTTGATTCAGACACGTCTACCAATGATATGGTTTTATTGGTTTCTACTGGAAAAGGGCCCGAGTGTCATAGTGATGAAGACTGGGACACGGCTAAAAAAATGATTTTTGATGCTTGTTTTTCACTGTCTCAGCAAGTGATTCGAGATGGAGAAGGGGCTACCAAAATTATTGAATACGAAGTGTTAGGGGCTGTATCACGTAAAGATGCCAAAAAAATAGCCAAACAAATGGCCAATTCTCCGTTGGTAAAAACAGCTATGAATGGCTCTGATCCCAATTGGGGGCGTTTGCTTGCTGCAGCCTGTAGCCATGAAGATGTAAAAATTAATGTAGAAAAGTGCGAGCTTTTTATTGGTAAAGTGTGTGTGTTTTCCAATTACGAACCCCAACCGTTTAACCGTGAACGATTACATGATTATTTAAAAGCCAAAGATGTTAAAGTAACCTTGAACTTGCATTTAGGGAAAGCCCATGTAAAAACTTGGGGGTGTGATTTGTCAGAAGAATACGTGCGTGTGAACACAGAATATTCATAAATCGTCATGAAAAAATCTATCTTAGTTATAAAATTGGGTGGCTCTTTAATGCAGGAAGACAGTGTTAAAGAGCAATTTTTTAACGACTTATTGTCTGTAACAAGCTTAGATGTTTCTCCTGTGTTGGTACATGGGGGTGGAAAAGACATCTCTGCTTGGATGGAAGCCTGTGGAGAAACCCCTGAATTTATTGGAGGCTATCGAAAAACAAACACGAGAGCAATGGATATTACCGAAATGGTTTTATCAGGGCATATCAATAAAGATTTAACAGCTCAACTTACTAAAAAAGGTGTGTTGAGTGTTGGAATTTCTGGTAAAGATGCCGGGTTGTTGATGGGTAAAATTAAGGATCAGGCCTTAGGCTTGGTGGGCGAAGTAAGTTCTGTAAATTGTAAGTTAATAAATGATTTATTGGCTTTGGGGTATCTTCCAGTTATATCGCCTGTTGCATCCGACTTAGAGGGCAATACATTAAACTTAAATGCAGACCATGCGGCTCAAGAAATAGCCATAGCCTTAAAGGCGGATCATTTAATTGTAATGACCGATGTAGATGGGCTGTTAGTTGAAGGTAAGTTACAGTCGAAATTAACACTGAATCAAGCTAAAAACTACTTAACACACCCCGATGTAAAAGGGGGGATGATTCCCAAACTATTAGGAGCTATTCATTCGGTAGAAAATGGGGTAGGCCAAGTACGAATTGTCAATGGTAAGCAGGGAAATATCTGCAGTCAAATTTTATCTCAATCAACAAGCGTTGGTACCACCATTACTGCATAAAGGACTTTATACATGCATTTTATTAATATTTCTGATTTTTCTAAGCAAGACTATTTGTTTTTGCTTGATAACGCTTTAGTCCTAAAGAATGGGAAAACGGACTTCACTTTAAGTCAAAAAAGCATTGCCATGATTTTTGAAAAGCCGTCCAATAGAACTAAGATTTCATTTGAAGTAGGTATTTACCAATTGGGCGGAAAGTCGATTTATTTTTCAAAAGATGAAATTGGATTAGGTGAAAGAGAACCTATCAAAGATGTAGCTCGTGTGATGTCACGGATGGTGAATGCCGTTATCATTCGTTCAAAAAAGCACAGCACCATTGTTGATTTTGCAAACTACTCGTCAGTTCCTGTCATTAATGCATTATCCGATCTTGAACATCCTTGTCAGGCGTTAGCTGATGTATTAACTATTAAAGAAACTTTTGCCAATTTAAGTGAACTTACCGTGGCGTATGTAGGCGATGGAAACAATGTGTGTTACTCGTTTATTGAACTTTGTTCTTTGCTTGGAATGACCTGTAGAGTATCTACCCCCAAAGGCTATGAACCCAAACTAAAGTGCGCTCATACACATACTACAGATCCTAAAGAAGCTGTTAAAGATGCTCATGTGGTGTATACCGACGTGTGGGTGTCGATGGGGCAAGAAAATGAAGAAGGGCAGCGCCTAAAAGATTTTAGCGGATTTACTGTGAGTAACGAACTAATGTCATTAGCGCATAAAGATGCTATATTTTTACATTGTTTGCCGGCTATCCGTGGGCAAGAAGTTACAGATACGGTTATTGAAGGCCCTCAAAGTCGGGTTTTTGATCAAGCCGAAAATCGATTACACGCTCAAAAATCAATTTTATCGTTTTTATGTCAAAGAAAGGATTAAGTGAATGTCTAAGCAAACCGTAAACAAAGTAGTTCTAGCGTATTCAGGAGGTTTGGATACCTCTGTGTGCATTCCATGGTTAAAAGAACACTACCATTGCGAAGTTGTAGCTGTAGGCGTTGATTTAGGCCAAAATGAAGATCTTGAGGGATTAAAACAAAAGGCCATTGCAACGGGTGCCTCTGCTGCTTACATCAAAGATTTAAAAGATGAATTTGCACACGACTATATTTCACCTGCATTAAAAGCCAATGCAATGTATGAAAATAAATATTTGTTAGCGACAGCTTTAGGTCGACCACTCATTGCTAAAACCGTAGTTGAAATTGCAAAACTTGAAAATGCTGATGCAGTAGCGCACGGATGCACCGGTAAAGGGAACGACCAAGTTCGTTTCGACTTAGCCTTTATGTCTTTAGCACCTGAATTAAAAATTATTGCACCTGTACGCGAATGGATATTTAAGTCGCGAGAAGAAGAAATTGAATATGCACATTCATTGGGAGTTCCCATTCAAGCTACCAAAGAAAAACCATATTCAATTGATAAAAACTTATGGGGCGCTGCCATTGAGTGTGGCATTTTGGAAGACCCTTGGGCAACACCACCATCAGATATTTTTAGTATGACAACTCTACCACAACAAGCACCTAACGAACCTGAAATTTTAGAAATAGGTTTTGAAAAAGGTGTGCCTGTTTCATTAAATGGAAAGCGGTATGAATGGGTAGAGTTAATTAACACCTTAAATTTCATTGCTGGGAAACATGGAGTAGGCATTGCCGATTTAATTGAAGACCGTTTAGTAGGTATAAAATCGCGTGAAGTGTATGAGGCCCCAGCTGGAACCGTGTTGTATTTAGCCCATCGTGATCTTGAAAATTTGGTGTTAGACCGAGACACTATTGCCTTTAAAGAATCCGTGTCTCAAACCTATGCCCGACTGATTTATAACGGACAGTGGTTTTCTCCTTTAAAACAAAATTTAGATGCTTTTATTGAGTCTACTCAAACCTTCGTGACAGGTAGTGTACGTGTTTCATTGTACAAAGGAAATTGCACGGTTCAGGGTCGAAAGTCTGATTTTGCTTTGTATTCAAAAGCTTTAGCAACTTACGACAAAGAAGACATTTTTAATCATCACGACGGTGAAGCCTTTTGTAAGCTGTGGGGACTCCCTTTAAAAACAGCTGCAAAAGCTTACCGACTTTACAAGTAGGAATTTTATGGCACAACTTTGGGGCGGAAGATTTACAAAAGAGCTAAATTCTGACGCTAAAACACTGAGTTATTCAATTCATTTTGATAAGCGTTTATATCCGTATGATTTAAAGGTAAATTTGGCTTACGCTCGCGCCTTAACTCAGGTGGGTATTATCAGTTCAGACGAACTGAAGGCTTTAGAGCTTTGTATCGCAGACTTACAAAAAGTAGATGTAGAATCTATAGATACTACACAAGATGAAGACATCCATAGTTACGTTGAGCGTAAGGTGACGGAAGCGTTAGGAGATGTTGGCAAAAAAATCCACACTGGAAAATCTCGTAATGATCAGGTAATTACCGATGTTCGATTGTATGCCAAAGAAGAGATAAATGCTTTAAAAAATGAGCTGAGGGCGCTATTGAGAGCGTTATGGATACTAGCTAGTCAGCACGTTGACACCCTGTTTCCTGGTTTTACACATTTTCAAATTGCACAACCTATTTTTTTAGCTCATCATTTTTTAGCCTATTTTGAACAATTTAAGCGTGATTTAGCCCGATTTGAAGACGCTTTAAAAAGGGTAGATGTATGCCCTTTAGGTTCGGGAGCTCTGGCAGGTAACAGCTTTGGGGTTGATCGCTTGGCTATTGCAAAAGAACTGGGCTTTTCTTCTGTTTCTCAAAATAGTATGGATGCCGTTGGTGATAGAGATTTCACATTAGAACTTTTATCACACGCCTCGAATTGCATGGTGCATTTATCTCGATTAAGCGACGAATTGGTACTGTGGAGTTCAGGTGTTGTTGGATTTATTGAAATTGGGGATGATTTTACTACAGGTAGTTCATTAATGCCCCAAAAAAAGAATCCCGATGTAGCCGAGCTTATACGAGGTAAAACAGGACGTGTAACCGGGCATTTAGTGGGGCTAACCCAAACTTTAAAGGGCACTCCTTTAACTTATAACCGTGATTTTCAAGAAGACAAAGAACCCTTGTTTGATAGTTTTGACACGCTCAGGTTGTCTGTCCGCTCGATGAGCGCTATGTTGCCTACAATCAAAATCAAACCTAAAGCAATAAAATCAGCCCTCGATAAAGGCTATATATTGGCAACAGATTTGGCCGATTATTTGGTCAGAAAGGGTATTCCTTTTAGGCAGGCTCACGATATCACAGGAAAAGTGGTACTTGAAGCGGTACAAAATGACTGTGGATTACACGAGCTAAGTTTAAATCAGTTTAAGGCTATAGACAGTCGTATTGAAAACGATGTATTTTCAGTATTCGATCTTGAGAAAGCTGTGAATCAAAAAAACAGCATTGGGGGCACGGCAAGCAATCAAATTCATCGACAGTTAAAACAGATCCAGGAGGACTATAAATGGCAATAGAAAGAACTTTGGCTTTTATTAAGCCAGATGCCGTAAAAAGGCAGCTAGTGGGCCGAATTTTACAACGATTTGAAGAAAAACAGTTTAAAGTATTGGCCATGAAAATGCTGGTTATTAGCTCTGAATTGGCAGACAAGCACTATGAGGAACATGTAACTAAGTTTTTTTATCCGGGACTTAAAGAATTTATTATGTCAGGTCCTGTTGTAGCCTTCGTTTTAGAAGGAGAAGATGTGATTGCAGCAGTTCGTAAAATGATGGGAGCTACCGATCCATTAGAAGCTTCTCCTGGCACAATCAGGGGAGATTGGGGTGTTTCTAAAACAGAAAACTTAATTCATGCCTCAGACAGTGCTCAAAGTGCCTCAAAAGAAATAAATAACTTTTTTGGTTCGGCGCTAAATTAGTGCTTCATTACCTTACAAAAGGCAGTTCAAAAAATCCGTGCATACTTTTTTTACACGGTTTTTTAGGCTCCTGCCATGAGTGGGATCAGGTAGTCGACATTTTAAAGAGCGATTTTTATTGTGTAATGCCTGATTTACCAGGTCATGGACTGAGTCCCTTTTATGCTTCGTCTGACAATGCCTTTGAAAGTGTTGTGGCAGATTTACTTGAACTTATGAAACATTTATTGGTTTCTTCCTGTCATATGGTGGGCTATTCATTGGGAGGACGAATCGCTTTACATTTGTTTAAGCAAACATCTTTAGAGTTTAATTCGGTTACTTTGCTTTCAGCCTCTCCTGGTATTTTAAACGAAGATGAGCGTAAAAGACGATATATGGATGACATGTGTTTAGCTGATAAATTTGGGAGCATAACTTTAGGTTCTGCAAGGCTTGAATTTTTAAAACAGTGGTATTTAAACCCTCTTTTTGGACATTTTTCGACCTGTGAAAACTTTGAAAAAAACCTAAGATCACAATTAAAAAATTTAGATTTTAAACAGGCGGCGTTGGCTTTGCAGGGTTTTACTGTGGGTAGGCAGAGTTACCTGGTAAATTCGTTTTCAGAAAAAAAAATGGCCATACAACAATACCTGTACGGCCAGCATGACTTGGCTTATAAACGTTACGCATCACTGTTCAAAAAGCACGGATGGACCACAAAATCGTTTTCATCCTGTGGTCACGCCATACATAAAGAACAGCCTAAGCAGGTGGCGGCCTTTCTTCTAAAGACACTTTCATAACGTTAATGCTCCTCGTCTAGATAACTATCAATTGAAAATAGTGGGGCACCTTTTATAGCTAAAATGACTAGTCCAACAAATACCAAGCATGCAATTTCTAAGCTAAAACCACTCATTAAAAAGCCATCTTTTGGGTGAACAATAAAAATGGCACCCAACAAAATGGGCATTTGAACAATGCTGCTTAATCGAGTAAGTAAGCCGACACAAATAAAAATACCACCAATTAAATGGGCTAAAACGATGTAGTGTTTTATTAAAACAGGAAAAGCTTCAAACTGACCTTTGCTAAGTAAAGAGAAAATAATGTCTGGGTTTGAAATGAAGAACATTGCCTTTGAAATTAAAATAAAGCCAATTCCAAATCGAACTATAAGATAGAAAATATCTATAAAGCCAATCCCTAAACCAATATCTCTTACCTTATTTAAAATCATGAAAACCTCCTTAAGCTATGGGTTGGTTTCCCCCCTTAACCTAAGGTGTACCCAGTTTTAAACTTACTTAAACATTTTCCAAATATCACAGCGATGATGGGTGCTCAGGGGCATTTTGTTGCGAATAAGTTGTAAGAAATCAGTGCTCAAGTCGGCATATAAAATGCATTCTTCGTTTTCAGGTGCTTCGGCAATGATGGTTCCCCAAGGATCAACAATGAGGCTGTGTCCATATGTTAAAACGCCATTACTGCCTGTACCAATTTGGTTAGCCGCTAAAACGTAACATTGATTTTCGATAGCTCTGCATCGGTTTAAAATATGCCAATGAGCAGCACCCGTGGCATGGGTAAAGGAGGCAGGTGTAAGTAAAATATTAGCACCATTGTTTCTGTAGTAGTGATAAAGCTCGGGGAAGCGTAAGTCGTAACAAATACTTAAACCTGCTTTGAAGCCTTGAGTTAACGTAGCTAGAGTAGGCGAATCACCTGCTTTAAATGCATTGGATTCTTGAATGGAAAACTGATCAGTTCTCGCATCAAACAAGTGGATTTTTCTGTAAATTGCCTCAACGAGGCCTTTAGCATTAATAAGCACACTGGTATTGAACACTTTCTCAGTGTTGCATTCACAGGTTTCAGGAAAACTGCCAATATGAATAAATACCGAAAGCTCTTTGGCTAATTTTTGCATTAAACAAATAAAAGATCCTTCAATGCTTTCGCCATTTTCTACCATTTGGGTGGGCTTTACATTGCGTAGAAGCACCATTTCAGGAAAACTTATAAAAACGGCCTTATTTTTGGCGGCTTCATAGATAAAGTTTTGGATGGAGACAATGTTAGCCTGTTTGTCAGAAATTGAATTGGTTTGAACGACGGCTACACGCATGATTTAGGACCTTATGTAATTTAGTGTTTTACCGTATAATACCAAGGTTTTATGTATACAGAAAGGTTTAGGGAAATAGATGGAAACAATTAAGTTTGAGGATTTACAGCTTTCAGCAGAGGTTCAAAAAGCTATTGCTGAAATGGGATTTGAAGAATCGACACAGATTCAAGGGATGGCGATTCCAGAGGTTTTAAAGGGTCTGGATATTATTGGGCAGGCACAAACTGGGACGGGTAAAACAGTAGCTTTTGGGGCGCCTGTAGTGGATAAAGTAAGTGCCTCATTAAGAGATACTCAAGCATTGGTTTTGGCACCCACACGTGAATTGGCTATTCAAATTTCTGAAGAACTACAAAAGCTAGCCAAGTTTAAGCAAGGCATTGTGGTATTCCCAATTTATGGTGGGCAGGCTATCGAGCGGCAAATTAAAGCCTTAAGACAGGGTGTTCACGTTGTTATTGGTACTCCAGGTCGTATTTTAGACCATTTGGATAGAGGTTCTTTACGTTTGAATAACCTCAAAATGGTGGTTTTGGATGAAGCCGATGAAATGTTAAATATGGGCTTTAGAGACGACATTGAATCGATTTTAAAAGCCACTCCTTCTGAACGGCAAACCGTATTTTTCTCGGCCACAATGGCAAGAGACGTTTTAGGACTAGCCCAACGATATTTAAAAAATCCTAAAACCATTCAAGTGGCTCACAAAGAGGTAACGGTACCCAACATTGAACAACGCTTTTTAGAAGTGTCTGAGCGTAACAAAATGGAAGTTTTGTCGCGTTTACTAGATGTATATAACCCTAACTTAAGCTTGGTTTTTTGCAACACCAAAATGAAAGTAAATACGGTAGTTAGTGAATTACAAGCTAGAGGCTATTTTGCCGACGGACTTCATGGAGATATGAAGCAAACAGATAGAAACGTAGTTATGGAGAAGTTTAAAAAAGGCATTATTGAAGTGCTGGTAGCAACAGATGTAGCTTCACGTGGGATCGACGTAGATGATGTAGAAGCCGTGTTTAACTACGATATTCCTCTTGATGAAGAATCGTATGTTCACCGCATTGGTAGAACAGGCCGTGCTGGTAAATCTGGTCGATCGTTCACCTTCGTAGTAGGCCGTGAAAACTATCAACTACGTGACATTGAGCGATATACCCGTTCGAAAATGGTACTTCACCCCATTCCATCGTTAAGCGATGTAGAAGAAAAACGTTTTAAAGTGATTTTGGATACAGTTCAAAAAACCATTCAAGAAGGTGGTTTAAATAAATACATAGAAGCCATTCAAAGCTTTTTAACCGAAGATAGCAGTCATATGGAAGTAACAGCTGCGTTATTGAAAATGGCTTTTGGAAAAGAAAACACTACTGAAATTCAAGAAAATCCAAGATCGTATGGAAATAATTCGTCATACCGAGGAAGCGAGTCTAGGTATAGCGGAGGTCGCAATGGTGGCGATAGAGGCCGTGGTGGAAACAATTATGGATCCTCTTATTCGTCTGGCGGAAACTACGGTGGTGGATATAAGCGCCGTGACAGAGATGAAAGCAATAGTGGGAATAACGTAAAACTGCACCTTAATTTAGGAAAATTTCAAGGCATTCGTCCTTCCGATATTGTTGGCGCTATTGCAGGTGAATCAGGAATATCTGGTAGAGACATTGGAAGTATCAAGATTTTTGATAACCACAGTTTTGTGGATGTGCCAAGTCACGACTCAAATAAAGTACTAGAGTCAATGAAAAACAAAAGCATTAGAGGGAAGGCTGTTTCAATTGAAATTGCTACACCTTCACGTAATTCTTATTAAAGCTTAATGGCAATTCCTGTTCAAAAAGGACAACAACTTAAGGTTTTTGTTCATGATCTTGGACATAAGGGGGAGGGAATTGCCAAGTTTGAAGGTTTTACTTTATTTATTGAGGGTGTTTTTCCTGAAGATGAGTTAGAAGTAATTGTTACCGAAGTAACACCTCGTTTTGCTCATGCAAGTCCTCTTCAGATTATTTCTAAATCAAAGCATAGAAAAACACAGTCAGATTGTGAATATAGTCAAAATTGCGGTGGCTGTCAGCTGATTGACTTGAATCAGTCATTTCAAAATCAGTGGAAAATTGAACGACTGAAAACTCTTTTAACAAAATTAGCCAAAGTAGATAGCACTGTTGTTAAGCCGTTAACCTTATCTCCAGCAGTATTGGGCTATAGAAATAAGGCTCAGTTTCCTGTTAGATTTGAAAATAACGAGTATAAAATAGGTTTTTTTTCTTTAAATTCACATCAATTGGTATCGATTAAAAAATGTGCTATTCAAGATGCGGGTATAAATCAGATTTTAGTTAAATTTAAAGCTTTTTTAGAAGAAACCCGTTGGATGGCCTATAACGAAAAAACTGGACTGGGCTTGGTAAAGCATTTAATTGTAAGAACTAATAGTCGTTCAGAAATATTACTGGGCCTCGCTCTAACTGAGACTCTTTCAGGAACTCAAAAAAAACTATTAATAAAATCATTTGAAACTTTTCCAGGTTTAAAAGGGATTTTTATTAGTGTAAATTCAAAACAGTCGAATACCATATTGCAAGCTCCTTCTACTTGTATTTGGGGAGACTCAACCTTTATTCAAACCTTAAATGGAATGCAATTTAAAGGTTCCTTAGATACTTTTTTTCAAATAAACACCCAGCAAGCTGAGAACTTGTTTCAAATTGTTTTAAGTTCACTTTCATTTAAAGCCTCCGACACAGTTTGGGATTTGTTTTGCGGGGTAGGTGTTATTGCTCTTCAGGTTGCACCGAAAGTAAAGGCCGTGTTTGGAGTTGAAATGAACTTGGAATCAATACAATTAGCCAATCAAAATAAAATTTTAAATAGTTGCGACAATGCCCAGTTTTTATGTGCAGATTTAAGTGATCGCACAGAAACGCTGTCTGCGCTTGATTTACCCGATATTGTAATTGTGGACCCTCCAAGAAAAGGTTGTTCAGAGGCGTTGCTTGAGCGTATAGTGTCGGTTAAACCAAGAGAAATTGCTTATGTATCCTGTGATCCAGCTACTTTAAGCAGAGACATTCGCTTTTTGACTCAAAAAGGGTATACTTTAAAACTTGTTGTTCCAGTGGATATGTTTCCGCAAACTGTACATCTTGAGTGTATAGCTATTTTTACTTATAAATAAGAAAACCCAGGAGGCTTTGAGATGAAATTGATGGAAGGCAAAAAAGGAATTATTTTTGGGGTTAGCAATAAAAAAGGCATTGCCTATGGTATTGCTGAGGCACTTTTTAATCAGGGTGCCCAAATTGCTTTTACTTATGCCGGAGAAATCATGAAAGATAGGGTAACTCCTATTGCTGAAGAAATGAACTCAAAACTGGTAAAGTCTTGCGATGTAACTAAAGAAGATGAGTTGAAAGCGGTATTTGATGAATATAAAAAAGTGTATGGAAAAATCGATTTTGTGATTCATGCGGTGGCCTTTGCAAACCGTGAAGACTTGGCTGGAGATTTTTCAAATGTTAGTCGAGAAGGTTGGGACTTAGCCTTGGGTGTAAGCGCCTATTCGTTGGTGGCTGTTTCTCGACATGCCAAGCCCCTTTTAAATGAAAATGCCTCCATACTTACCCTAACCTATTTAGGTGGGGAAAAAGCTGTACCTAACTACAACATCATGGGGGTTGCTAAAGCCGCTTTAGAGGCTAGTGTACGATATTTAGCCCAAGAAATGGGAGCTATCGGAGTTAGAGTGAACGCCCTTTCAGCTGGACCGATTAAAACACTTGCTGCAAAAGGTATTTCAGGCTTTGATATTTTATTAAAGATAAACAGTGCAAGATCACCTATGAAACGCAATGTAACCGTTGAAGAAGTTGGAAAAGTGGGGCTTTATTTTTGCTCTGATTTATCCACTGGCGTTACTGGAGAAACCCATCACGTGGACTGCGGAGTTCATGCTGTGGCAGGTTCTAAAGAAGATGCACGAATAGTAGGGTTTGACCCAGAAACTGGAAAAGCCTTGCAAGAACTGTAATGAAGTCTTCCACTTGGCCTATGTTTGATCGTATTGCTAAGAGGTACGATGTGCTAAACGGCATTTTATCGTTTGGAATCGATAAAATCTGGAGAAAAACTTTAATTGCTGCTTTACCCAAAAATCAATCCCAATCTTTACTCGATTTAGGCACCGGCACGGGAGATATTTTATTTACTTTACTTAAATCAAAACAAGCTAAATATTTTTCTAGTTTGGTAGGTGCAGATAAGTCGATACAAATGCTAGAGATGGCTAGGCGAAAATTACTTGTAAATCATGCAAAGCAGAAGGTTCATTTTGAAGAACAAGATGCGAATGCATTAACCTTTGCATCGAATCAGTTTGATGCTGTCACTATGGCTTTTGCCATTCGAAATGTAGAAAATTTGGATCAAACTTTAAAAGAGATTCTTAGGGTTTTAAAGCCCAATGGAAAACTATGTATTTTAGAATTTTCATTACCTAGTTCTAGGCTAATTAGAGCTGGCTATTTGTTTTATTTTAGAACTATTCTACCTACTATTGGAGGACTTATTTCAGGCGATAAAAAGGCCTATGTTTATTTAAATACCAGTGTAGAAGCTTTCCCATACGGAGAAGGATTTGTAAAATGCTTACAAAAAGCCGGATTTAACCGCGCAAAACAAACTCCACTTACCCTTGGAATTGCAACCTTGTATCAGGCACAAAAATGAATTCAAATGACTTACTTTTACATTTAAAAAATACTCTTTTAACTCAGCTTAAAAATGCTTCTTTACCTTATAGATTTGAAACTGAGTTAAGTTATGAACAAGCGGATCTGTTGTGGCAGTTTCAACATCCTGATCATTGCGGAACTTGGGTATCTAGAGAAGCTGATTTCAAATTAAAGGCCTTCGGGCAGTCAGATATAGTAGATGCTTTAGAAGACGTACAAAGCAAAACGAAACTGTTTTCAAATACCTTTTACTTTGGTGGAACGGCTTTTCCTACAGCCAAATTTGAAGATAGTTGCTGGAAAACCTGGCCATCAACCTTTTTCTTTTTGCCCTATATCGAACTTATTTATTTTAATAAATCTTGGAAATTTAGAGTAAATGTTCTCAACAGTTTGCAAGCTGAATCGTTTTGGATTGAGGCCTTTTTTTTGCGGTTTAATGCTGTGCACTTAACTATAGAACCCGTTTTACAAAAGCGTATCGATCAACCAGCTAAAGACGAGTGGATAAGGGCTGTTGATGAGGTTAAAACAGTGTTAAAAGAAACCCCTTTAAAAAAAGTGGTGTTAGCTAGAAAAACAAGCTGGAAAACACCTTTTGATGTGGAAACTTGGCTTCATGAATCTTTCAAAGAGGGCCAAACCTATCAGTTTTTTTTAAAAATTTATCAAAAAACTTTTTTTGGACTATCTCCGGAACGTTTAGTTAAATTAGAAGAAAATGCTTTTAAAACAGAAGCTTTGGCAGGAACCCGTCCACGCGGGAAAACAAACGACTCGGACAAAGAATTGTTTGAAGATTTGTTGCAGTCGGAGAAAGACAAGGCTGAACATGAATGGGTTCGACATTATTTTGAGTCTTTGTTTGAGAAAAATGAAATTTCGTTTAAAACCCTGCCTTTACACATTAAACAGTGGACTCATGTACAGCATTTATTACAAACCCTTGAAGGAGTCTTGCCCCCAAATTATTTGGCTGAACGTTTTGTAAATGATATTTTTCCAACCCCTGCGGTATGTGGATATCCTAAGCAAGAAGCCCTTGATTTTTTGGATCATAATGAAGGATTAGACAGGGGATGGTACTCGGGCTATGTTGGGGTAGTGGGAAAAAATTATTTGGATTTAGCTGTGGCCATACGCTGTGGGCTATATGACGGTGAAACCTTAAGTGTTTTTGTAGGTGCAGGTATTACTCAAGATTCTTCAGGTCTTAAAGAATGGGAAGAGTTAGAAGCTAAAATGGCCTTGTTTAGCAAAGTGCATGTATGAACCATTCTTTTTATAATTTTTGGACCGCTTATGCTGTGATAGAAGAGTTAGTAAGGCTAGGGGTAACACAATTTCTTGTATGCCCCGGTTCTCGTTCAACTGCTTTTGTTTTGGCCTTAAATGAGGTTAAAAATACAAACTCATCGATAAACATAAACGTGTGTACCGATGAACGTAGTGCTGGTTTTTTTGCTTTGGGAACCGGAAAAGTTTTAAATGCTCCAGCAGTAGTCATCACTACGTCGGGTACAGCAGTGGCTAACGTTTTGCCTAGTGTAATTGAGTCAAGTTATGGGAAGGTACCGTTGATGGTACTTTCGGCAGATAGACCCCTTCGTTTGATAGATTGTGGAGCGAACCAGACTATTCAACAAAAAAATTTGTTTGGGAACTTTGTTGAAAAAAATGTACATATCGCAGTTACCGATGTTTTTTCAAACCTTGAAACAGTACTGACTACGGTCGATGCTCTGTTTAAAAGTGCCACACAAAGGCCTTATGGGCCTGTGCACTTGAATATTGCCTTTGATGAGCCTCTTTATAGCCAAATCTTTGATTTCGCAGAACAAAACGATCTAACGCCTGCTTTTAGGCAGTGGCTTCATAAAAAAACACCCTATACAAACTTTATAAAAACAAAGTCATTTTACGACACTTTGTTGTTTAAGCCATTTTTAGAAAAAAAAGGACTATTGGTGGTGGGTGGTCTTGAGAAAGTTCTAGAAAAACAAGCTGTATTACATTTGGCTCAACACCTGAACTGTTATACTTTTTTTGAACCAGGCTCAGGCTTAACTGCATTGCCCCATACGTTGCCTAATCTTAATTCAGAAACTGTGCCAAACGATTGCGATTGGATACTGTATTTGGGTCGTTATTTTGTTGCAAAAGAAACTCAGCAGTATTTACAGAATACTAATAAACCACTTACCTATATTGATTTATTTGGACTGCCTAAAAACGAAACCCATAAAAGTATTTCTGTTTTAGAACTAGAGCCTTACTGCGTTTGCAATACTGATTTTGAGACTAAAAATCAAACTGTTTTTGATAGTTCAAACGTTAAAATAAATTCTCAACAAAGTACCTTTATTCAAGCATTAAGTACTCAACTATCTTCAGATATACCCTGGTTTGTGTCTAATAGCCTACCTATTCGTTGGGTTACCCAAGAGGCCCAATTAAACGGAAGATCTCTTTTTGCCAATAGGGGCGCAAGTGGCATTGACGGTATTTTGGCTACGGCCATAGGCGTACATGAGGCCATAAATAAGCCTTTGTTACTTTTAATAGGTGATCAGGCATTGCTTCATGATTTATCGTCGTTAATGTGGTTAGAAAAGAAATTTAATCAACCCATAGTAATTGTTGTGGTTAACAACAATGGGGGCCAAATTTTTAGTCAGTTATCTATAAAAGAGAGTCCTTTGCTGAAGCCTTATTTTGTAGCTCCTCATCATTTAAGTTCGTTTAAATCGTTTTTTGAGCCCTTCAAAGTTCATTATGAACAGCATAATATCGTTGAAAAGGCAGTTCATTGCATTCAAAATGCATTTCAAAATGGAACTAATACCGTAGTTGAGTGGATCAATTAAGTACGATAGACTAACAACTTGCGCTTAGAAAAACGCTCAAATGCCTTGCATCTGGGCATTTTAGCTACGTGCTTATAATTGAATAAGCGAGGGTGCCTATGTACAAAGCAGCAGTATCTTTAGTAGCTTTACTCATTTTGACGGCCTGTCAAAAAACTTCCATTGAAACCTATACCATTCCAAAGGAAGCCGCACCGGCACTTGTTGCTCCTTCCGAGACGTCTCAAACCTTGCCATTTCATTGGACTTTACCTAAACAGTGGACTGAAGTTCCTGCTTCGGGCATGCGAGCTGCAAGTTTTAAATTCACTCCTTCAAAGTACCATGCGTACGATATTTCAATTGTAAAATTATCGGGCAATGTAGGCAGTTTGCTTGCCAATATTAATCGTTGGCGTGGCCAAATTAAGCTTGCTCCCTTACAAGAAAATGAGTTAAATGCATATACTCAGCAAAAGAAAATAGGCAATTATTCGTTTATCTATGTTGATTTTTCAAACGAAAAATTAAGCAAGGACGGACGAATTATTGCGGCAATATTAACTTTAGAAAACGATACTTTCTTTTTTAAATTAACCGGTGATTTGAATGATAAGCACGCTGTAAAAGCAAGTTTTGATACCTTTTTAGAAAGTCTTCATCATGAGTGAATTTTTTATTAAACAGCCTAAAACGAATCCCATTTTTCGATTTTTATCGTCATTAGAATTAACCATTGTTAGTTTGTTTTTAACCATGATTTTGGTTTTTATTGCCACAATTCATCAAGTTGACTGGGGTATATTTTTTATTAAAAAGCATTACTTTGAAGCTTGGGTAGTAATCCATGATTTTGGCAACGGGATAAAATTACCCGTGATGCCTGGCGGAAGATTAATTGGGTTTGTGTTGATGATAAATCTAGTGGCTGCACATGTAACACGTTTTAAATGGACGCTTTCAAAACTGGGTATTTGGTTAGCCCACATAGGTTTAATTGTGTTGTTAGTGGGTGGAACGTTAACCTCATTTTTTTCAAAAGAATATCAAATGGCTATTCAAGAAGGTGGAACTTCAAACTACATCCAATCGCTAAGCGAAAATGAACTGGCAATACTTTCCGATGAACCCGATGGGACGCAACGTGTGGTCTCTGTTTCTCAAGCGCTGTTAAAGCCTAGTACAAACATTTCTATGCCACAACTTTCAAAGACAAATGAAAAAGTAGCCTTAAAAATAAATACGTTTATACCCAATGCAGCCCTTAAAATGGCTCCCAATAGGGCCATAACTCAGGGTGTTGGTACACAAATTACCCTTCAAGAATTGCCTGAAAATAAAAAAGAGGTGGCTCAAAATACTGCAGCGGCTATTATCGAATGGGACATCAATGATAAATCACAGGGTACCTGGCTAGTGTCTACCGGATTAGGTGCTCCACAACAGCTACAAGTTGGCGATAAATCATATACATTTTTCTTAAGACCCAAACGTACCTATTTGCCCTTTTCGTTAACCTTAGATGATTTTAGACATGATAAATATCCGGGTACCAATATTCCTAAAAACTTTTCGTCTAAAGTTCAGGTAAACCACGGAACGCAAAAGCAATCTTTCACAATTTTTATGAACAATCCCTTACGGCTTCAAGGCTACACCTTTTACCAAGCTAGTTTCGGTAACGAAGATACCTTGTCGATTTTTCAGGTAGTTAAAAATCCTGCTTGGGTGTTTCCCTATATTTCTTGTGCGTTGGTGTTTTTTGGGTTGTTAATTCATTTTGTTATGCAGCTTACATTGTTTTTAAAACGACATTCAAAAACAAAGGAAACACTATGATAAATAAACTTTGGAAGTGGGTAGTTTTACTTGGCGTTGTACTGTTCATTGCCCTGCCATTTTTGGGCAAAAAAGAAGCTCTACATTTATCAGCTTTTAAATCGATTCCTGTATTGCATCAAGGACGATATAAGCCACTGGATACCGTTGCAAGGCAAACGCTGTTGTCATTGCGTGGCAAGCAAACCATTCGAGTAGATAAGAAAAACATTTCAGCTATGGAATGGTTGGAAACCTTGGTGTTTGATCCTAAAAAAGCCGACGCTTGGCCTGTTTTTCGCATAGAAGATCCTTCCATTATCAGCCAGTTTAACAAGGTATCAGGCAAAGACCATTATCTGTCGTTTAATGAACTTAAACCCAATCTTGACTGGCTACAAAGTCAGGCCCAGCTTTTTGAAAAAATTGAATCGTCACAGCGAAATGGATTTCAGCGCAATGTATTGCTATTAAGAAATCAGGTTTTAAGTTATTTTCAATTGAAACATTTAGTAGCTGTAGAATCAGATCCTGATTTTTATACACGTGCATCCCAGTATTTAAACAATTTGCCTGCCATTCGGCCCTTAATTGAGGCTCATCAAAGTCAAACTACACTTACCGAAGATCAAAAAAACTTACTTGAACATAGCTTGGTTGATTTTAGGGTGTTTAGTTTTTTGGTTCAAAGCAGTGCTGTTCAATGGGTGGCTCAGCCTGATTCTAAAAAGGCAGATTTTTTAAATATGGGAGATGCTCTTTTATTGAGTTTAAAAACATCTGCTTTAGAACCTGGATTGAACCACATTTTGGCACTTAAAGTTGCTTATGATGCCAAACAATGGGAGACGTTTGAAAAGCATGCCAACGCTATAAAGGCTATTGCTTACCAAACTAAGCCTCAGCTTTCATTTAAAATAAAATGTGAATTGTTTTTAAATCACTTGGAGCCATTTTATATAAGCATGTGTTTGTATGTATTTGCCTTTTTAGGCCTTTGTTTAGCCTGGGTGTTTCAAAAAGATGAAGGTGTTAAAGCTGCCTTTTGGACCGTTTTTGTAGCTTTTTTAATTCATACTATAGGTATTTTGATGAGAATGTATATTCAGGGACGTCCACCTGTAACCAATTTATATACCAGTGCGGTGTTTGTAGGCTGGGGGGCCATCATTTTAGGCTTAATTTTAGAACGTTTTTCAAAAAAAGGTTTGGGTACTTTGGTATGTACAGTGATGGGCTTTTTATCGTTAATTGTGGCACACCATTTGGCCTTACAAGGCGATACCCTTGAAATGATGCAGGCTGTTTTAGACTCTAATTTTTGGTTATCCACTCACGTAGTGACTGTAACAATCGGCTATAGTGCAACTTTTTTAGCAGGTTTTTTAGCTCATATTTACATTTTGGGTGGAGTTTTTAATAAAAAAATGAGTGAATCTACCTTAACCGAGTTATCCAAAATGACCTATGCCATTATATGCTTTGCCTTGTTTTTTTCGTTTACCGGAACCGTACTGGGCGGCATTTGGGCTGATCAGTCGTGGGGACGTTTTTGGGGTTGGGACCCTAAAGAAAACGGCGCTTTGTTGATTTGCTTATGGAACGCTATTATTTTGCATGCCCGCTTAGCCGGAAAAGTAAAGGCCAGGGGCCTTATTGTAATGGCAATATTGGGAAATATTATTACGGCATTTTCTTGGTTCGGTGTGAACATGTTAGGGGTTGGGCTTCATTCATACGGATTTATGGAAAAAGCCTTTTTTTGGTTGGTTTTATTTATTTTTTCACAGTTGTTTGTGGCCTGGGTTGGGCTTTTACCACTTCGATATTGGAAAGCCCTAAAAAAGGAGAGTTAACATGAAAGAGTTACAGTATATTGATGAGCAATTTGAATCGTTTATTGCTGAGCTTAATCAGTTTTTAAAAATACCTAGCATAAGTACTGATTCAGAGTTTCATAACGACTGTTTAAACGCAGCCACGTGGGTTGAAAATCAGCTTAAAAGCATAGGATTAAACAATGTTAAACAATACCCAACTCAGGGGTTTCCTATCGTGTATGGTGAGCTTATTTCGGATGCTGAAAAACCTACCTTGCTACTTTACGGCCATTACGACGTTCAGCCCTCAGAACCCAATGAAAAATGGACTACACCTGCTTTTGAACCCACCATTCGAGAGGGTAAGTTATTTGCAAGAGGTGTTGCTGACGACAAAGGTCAGTTCTTTTGCCATTTAAAAGCCTTGCAAGCCTTGTTGAAACTTAATGCGTCACTACCTATCAATGTGAAAGTAATTATCGAAGGTGAAGAAGAAATTGGCAGTACTCATTTACCAGAGTTTATTCAAACCCATACCGATTTATTAAAAGCCGATGCTGTGTTGGTGTCGGACACCCCTATGTATGGCTTTAAACAACCCTCGGTATGTTTTAGTCTAAGAGGTTTGTTGTATACTCAGATTGAAGTAAGAACGGCCCAAACCGACCTGCACTCGGGCCAACATGGTGGGGCAGTGCCCAATGCCATTCAAGCTCTAACTGAACTGATTCAATCGTTAAAAACTACAGATGGAAAAATAACGATACCCCATTTTTATGAGGGGGTAGAGCCCTTGCCTCAAGCCTTAAAAGAAGCCAATGCAGGCTTGGTGTTCGACAATGACGCTTACCAAAAAGAATTGGGCTTAACGTGTTTAACAGGTGAAACCGGTTTTAATGTACTTGAACAACGCTGGTTCAGACCCACGTTAGATTGCAATGGCATTTGGGGTGGCTATACAGGTGAAGGGTCTAAAACGGTGATTCCTAGTCTGGCCCATGCCAAAATAAGCATGCGTTTGGTGTCTAAGCAAAACCCAAACACTATTTTTGAAAACTTTTCTACCTTTTTAAAACAAAAGGCCCTAGGTAAAGCTGAGTTAAACATTCAGTGTTTATCAATGGCAACCCCGGTTCAAACACCCATAGATACGCCCTATATTGCAGCCGCTATGCAGGCTTTAGAAACCGTTTGGAAAGTAAAACCCGTATTGCAAGGCGAGGGGGGAACTATTCCGGTAGTGGCTGATTTTGAAAAATACTTGGGCATCCCTACTGTGTTAATGGGGCTTAATTACCCTGATGATCGTATTCATGCACCCGATGAACGCATGCATTTGGAAAACATAAAAAACGGAATAAAAACCTGCGTGGTGTTTTTTCAAAATGTGGGCCGTTTGGCCTCCTAAACAGTTCGTGATATTCTAAATTTTGATTTAAAACGCTAAGGAGACACACCATGAAGACTTCTGCTTATATTTGGAAAAACGGATCATTTATTGCCTGGGAAGACGCAACAACACATATTTTGACCCATGCATTGCACTATGCTACGGCAGTTTTTGAAGGTATTCGTGCGTATGAAACCGATCAAGGTCCAGCGATTTTTAGAAACGAAGAACATTTTCAACGTTTGTTTGATTCAGCTAAAATTTATCAAATGAACATTCCGTACACCAAAGAACAACTTATGAAAGCTACTGAAGAACTGATTGCAAAAAACCAGCTTAAATCGTGTTACATTCGGCCTATTGCTTATTATGGTTACGGTGAAATGGGATTAAATCCAGGAAGAAATAAAATCGAAGTAGCTATTGCGGCTTGGGAGTGGGGGGCTTATTTAGGTGAAGAAGGTTTGCAAAACGGTATCCGTTGCAAGATTAGTTCTTGGGCACGTATCGACAGCCGTATTTTGCCTCCTTTGGCGAAAACGTCTGCCAATTATGCTAATTCGGTTTTAGCACGAACTGAGGCCCTGCAATGTGGCTTTGATGAAGCCATTTTATTAAACTTAAACGGCACAGTAGCTGAAGGACCTGGTGAAAACTTGTTTTTAATTAAAGCTGGCAAAATTTATATGCCGCCAGTAACCGATAACGCGTTGTTTGGTATTACCGCGCAAAGTGCAGCTCAAATTGCCCAAGATTTAGGCTATGAAGTAATTCAAAAAAGCATCAGCCGAGACGAGTTGTTTTTAGCCGATGAATTGTTTTTTACAGGCACAGCGGCAGAGCTTACACCTATTCGCGAAATTGATGGACGGATTATTGGTAACGGCTCACGCGGGCCTGTTACCCATGCCATACAAACCCGCTTCTTTGAAGCCATTCGGGGTAAACGACCTGAATATTCAAGTTGGTTAACACCAGTAAAATTTGAGGCTCATGCGACATTGTTTTAAAAAGTTCATTAAAATAATCTGAATTTTTTCTTAACGTTTTTCGATAATAATATTACGGGCCTTTTAGGTCCGTTTTATTTTTATTGGAGGAAGTTTAATGAGTCTAGCCAAGTATATTGCGACAGCTAGTGAGGGGAATAATTTTGTAAATACGGATCCTGTTGTAGTTGATTTATTTGGTGAATTTTTAGGTATCCTTCCAAAAGAAACACTTGAAATACCTACTCAAAGAACTGTTTTAATCGATAAGACAAACACTGTAAATAATGAAACATCCACAATTTTAAATTTATTTGATACGTTGGCTATACCCAAGCCAGGAGACGTTGCATTAACCCGAACATCATCCGATGGCTCAAATGGAATAGGTGAAAAATGCTTTGATTTGTTTGGTGATTTTGAAAATATAACTGCTAATTTACCAAAAACTCCTGAAAAAAATAAAAGCGTTAACCCTAAAAACCCCCAACTAAAGGCTCAAATAGACAGGACTGAAGAACCCCTTGGCACTCCTCCACGCGCACCAAAGATGTCACCTCAAAAAATAACTCCTGTTAAAAGAGGAGGGACGGTGAGTAAAACGCCAACAACTTTAACTTACACTGAGGAGAATGGAGAAACTCATGTGTTAACACCTTTAAAGGATCTAGGGATGAAAGGTGGAGAAGGTGAAGTTATTATATGCAGACTAGGAGATACAAGTGAGACCTTTGCTTTAAAAAGTTGTTTTAACCCATCAACTGAGATGAAGACCCCCTTAAAGGTGCAAAGTCGCTTCCTCATTGATCCTATAAATGAGAATGGTGACGGAGTATTAATGAAAGCCGCTGATGCAGATTTGCTGCAACTCATAAACGGATTAAAAATGTTAAGCACAGAAAGTAAAGACCCTCAATTTTCACAAGCACAAATTCATCATTTTTTTGTCAATATGTTTCTTCAAATGGGGTTAGCGGTACACGCAATAAATCGTAATAGTGAATGTCATAGAGATGTAAAGCCAGAGAATTTTTTAGTCTTTGGTAGAGAAGTTAGACTTTGTGATTTTGGCTTAGTGACAAAACATTCTCCCATAAAAGATAAGCATGGAACCCTAGTATGCATGGCCCCCGAGCAATTTGCGGGTGTATCTTATGACCTTGATATCACAAATCGAAAATTTACACCCGCAACCGATGCATTTGGTTTAGGGACTTCCTTTTTTAAAATTTTAACTGGAATTTATTACTTCCAGATTAACCCTAGCGAAAAAATCGGTGTCGAAGATTCATTAAAAATTCAAAACTTTTTGTCGTATAACTTAGACGCTTTAAGCAATGGGACTGATAAAAATTTAAAGCCCATTTTAGAAAAACTGCCTCAATTATTAAAAACTTTATTTGAAGACTGTGTATTACCCTTGCTTAAACCAAAACCATGTGATCGATTAAACCTAGATGAGTTACTTAAAAAACTGAACACAATGGATGAAGAATACAGTAAATTAGATGAGACATACGCAAAGTACTTAAAAGCAATGTGGACCTTTGTAAAAACCTTTAAAAAGTAAGCTTTTAAGTATAAGTAAGTAGACTTAACTTTAAGGTATCTGAACTAGAGAACCGGTTCATGGCGTTTTTTAGCTCAGAGCATGCTTTTTCAATTGAAGTGTACTGTACAATATTTAGGGTTTCCATTGCCTGGGGGTGGTTTGTATCTAAAATTTGAAATACATTCTTTTCTTTTTTAACGGCTACAACGTGCGCCACGCTTTTTTCAGAGTCTTCCATTCGAAACAAGATGCCATTACCCTTTAAATTTTCCCATGACAAAGAAGCCAACAACGAATCTAAGTCTGGCTTTCCGGTTTCAAAATTGGGTTTACAAACTGTTTCGGATTCCGTAACTGAAAAATAAAGTAAAAAGGGTTTAGGTAAATATCCTTTGTGTTTTACAAATTCTTGGGTCTTCATGTCGTTGTGTGCAGCCTGAATGCTTTTAACATAAACAAAGTCGTTCAATAAATTACCCAACAAAAAAATTGACGACCAGCCTAAACAGCAATTCGGAGTTTGGGTATAAAGAGAGGTGAGATGATCTTTTAAATTTTTAGGGGGGCCAAGACGATTAGTACCCGGAGTAGAAATAAACTTTTTCAATAGCTGAATTGAAGGGGACATTTTATTAAACTTTAACAGAAAAAAAAGCGAAGTCTAGATTTATAAAGTGAAAAAATTAATTTATTTTTTATAAGTAACCAATAAAAGCCCAATCAAACAGATTAAAATGCCTAAAAACTGTGTCGCTGAGAGTTTTTCTTTAAATAGCAGTAGCCCTAATGGAATTAAAATGAGAGCTACTGCCACGTTTGCAACCACTGGGGCGGTACTTACATTCCAGCCCATGCGGTAGGCCAAAATGAACCCTACATCAAGCCCAACAACGGCAACAGCCATTCCAATAATAGGCCATTGCAATACGGTTTTACCCGAGTTTAAGGGAATCAAAAAATAAAGCATCCAGGCAATAATGGCCGAAAGAGTATAAGCCATTGCCGTAGCTATAAACGGGTTAATACCTTGGCTTAGAAGCTTTTGAGACGAATGATAAACCGTATAAGACACAATACACAGTGCGATTGAACCTAAATAACCCCACATTAGCGTTTTAAAAGGTCTTTCATTTCGGCTACGGCTTTATGTAGTCCCACAAACACCGCTCGGCTAACAATGCTGTGCCCAATGTTCAGCTCTTCAAGGTGCTGAACACTATGCATTGCCGATACATTGGCATAATTAAGCCCATGGCCAGCGTTTACGTGTAAACCCAGTGTAGTTGCAAGCTGGCTTGATAAACTAAGCTCTGAAAGCCTTAAAGAGGCCTCTTGAGTGGTTTTGGCATTGGCATAGGCCCCAGTATGTAACTCGATATAGGCTGCACCAGTTTTTGCCGCAGATTCGATTTGTTTTTCAATGGGATCAATAAACAACGATACTAAAATACCTGCTTGGTTTAGCCTTTCAACGATAGGTTTTAATTCATCAGATAACTCAACTACATTAAGGCCGCCTTCGGTTGTAATTTCTTGCCGTTTTTCAGGTACCAAACAACAAAAATCTGGACGAATATGTAAAGCAAAATTACACATGTCGAAAGTAGCTGCCATTTCTAAATTTAACCGATTGGTAATTTTTCTTAAGTCTATGACATCTTGATCTTGTATGTGTCGTCTGTCTTCGCGTAAATGAACCGTAATGCCGTCAGCCCCTGCGTTAAGCACAACTTTAGCAGCTTCTAAAACACTGGGTTCTAACCCTTTTCTTGCTTCTCTAACGGTAGCTACATGATCTAAATTAACCCCGAGTTTCATAGCTTGTTAATGTCCCAGCTATAAAAAAGTGTGGTAAATGTATATTTTTTGAGGGGCTTATTTAAATATTTTTCCAAAAATAAACGCTTGGTTTCATAGCTCCACTGAGATAGGTAGGTTTGAAATAATTCTGAACACTCAACATCTTGATTGCTTGTGTCTATGCTACAGCCCTTACCTTTGTTTTTAAGAAAGTTCTGTGTATTTTCTTGTAATTGAGAAGCTAAAGTTTCAGATGACATAACTACCACATCTGGGTCAGATAAAGTGCCTCTTGATAGTGAAAAAAAGGCTTCTGGCCAGTTAAAAGCATCAATTTTGTGTCTGATATCATCCAAAGAATATTCTTGGCCCGAAATATTAATACAAGGCTGTGTCCAGTAAGTTTTATCGTTCACAGGAATTGAATCTATCGGGTAATAGTCTGAAATGCGTTTAATAGACGCGATGTTAAATGCATTTATCCAAAAGGCCAATTTGTCAGACTCGGTTTTAAGGGTTTCAGTAGGAAAGTTTTTTAAAAAACGTTGTAAACTGACAAAGGTTTCGCTGTGAATAAGCGCCTCGTAATCGAAAAGCGTTGTCTTAATGTTATCTCTTACTTCTACCTTTGAATAATCGTCTAAAATGTCTTTCCAAACCACTTCTAAGTTGGAAGCCGCTTGCAAACTCGTTACAAAAAGTAAAAATACTGCACTTACAATTACCCAAAAAATTTTCATGTCTCAAATATACTAAGAAAGCAAAGAGAATGCTAGAATGATGCACTTCAAAAAAATGTTTTTTGTACCTAAGGAGAACTAAAATGTTAAAGCAAGGTGACAAAGCCCCTCAGTTTAAGCTTAAAAATCAAGAGGGTAAAACAATCGAATTAAGTCAATTTTTAGGACAGAAAGTTGTAGTTTATTTTTATCCTAAAGATGATACCCCTGGCTGTACCCGTGAAGCGATTGATTTTACTCAAGAAGCCAAGCGGTTCTCAGAATCGAATACGGTTATTTTAGGAATTTCGAAAGATTCAGTAGCTTCACATGCTACATTTTGCAACAAATACAATTTAAAAGTGGATCTGTTAAGCGATGAAGATGGCGCAGTAACAGAAGCCTTTGGCGCCTGGCAAGAAAAGAAAAACTACGGAAAAACCTACATGGGGATTGTAAGAAGTACTTTTTTGATTGATGAGAAGGGTGTAATAACAAAGTCATGGAACAACGTTAAAGTAGACGGACATATCGAATCAATTTTAAAGGAGCTGGCATGAGCAACGAATTAAGCGCTCATTTTGCCTCGATTTTAACCCTACTAGGGGAAGACATTACCCGTGAAGGTCTAGAGCAAACCCCAAAACGAGCCGCCAAAGCGTTTGAATACTTAACCAAGGGCTACCATCAAAACATCGACGAAATTTTAAACGATGCTGTATTTGAGTCAAAAATGGATGAAATGGTGATTGTAAAGGCCATTGAAATGTATTCGATGTGTGAACACCATTTATTGCCTTTTTTTGGTAAGTGCCATGTAGCCTATATTCCCAATGGAAAAATTATTGGACTTTCAAAGGTGGCTCGTATTGTGGATGTATTTGCAAGGCGTTTACAGGTGCAAGAGCAGCTTACCCAGCAAATTGCCAACGCTATTTTAGATACCACTCAAGCGCAGGGTGTTGGCGTGGTTATTGAAGCTCAGCATTTGTGCATGATGATGCGCGGTGTTGAAAAGCAAAATTCAGCCATGACCACTTCGTGTATGCTAGGCACTTTTAGAAGTAACCAAGCCACTCGGTCCGAGTTTTTAAGTCTTATTCAAAAATAATGGAGATTGAACGGCTAATACAACGAAGATTTGAGTTTTGCGCTTCTTACGAGACCGCAGGCTATAATTTCGAAGTATTTTTTAATTTAACAGGACCTTTGAACTCAAATGATGGCATGATTTTAGAGCTTTCTCGGTGTAAACCAGCTTTGCAAAACCTAGTGGATACCAACATTGATCACTGCCATTTACCTATAAAAACCTGTGAAGAACTAGCCAAAGATTTATTTTTTAAGGCCTCACAGCTTGAATTTGAAAATGGGGTAACAGTAGTTTCTTGTTTGCTGCATCAAACCCCAGGTACCTACGTGTACGTTGATAAAAATGGAACCCGTTCAAATGATGTTCATACAAATACCAATTTTGTTAAAATTCACTTAGATATTCATGCTTTGCATAAACAGTTAAAACCAGGGTTAACCGAGCAAGAAAACAAGGCTTTGTATGGCAAATGTGCTCGCCTACATGGACATACTTTTGTTTTTGATGTTTTTTTTGAACCCTCTCATCGTAGTGCGGAACAGCTAAATGTTTCAGTAAACGATGTGATAGGCCGCTGGAATCATCAAGTCATAAGCGACGACCCTGCATTTGCACAAATTCCAGCCACCTGTGAACATATGATGGATGTGGTTTGGGACCGACTTTTTAAGCTAGAAGATAGCCTTTCAAAAGTGTCGTTAAAAGAAACCTTTAACAACGGATTTATTTGGCGCAAAAAAGGCTTAAATTTTTTTATTTAAGATTGAGGGCAAACATGTTAGCATGCTTCGTACTATGAAATGGACTACTGAAACAGCCGCAGATTTTTACAAAATAAACGAATGGGGTAAAACTCATTTTTTTATCAACAATGAAGGTCAGGTGTGTTTATCAAAGTATGGGTCAGAAACCCACGATGTAAACGTTTACGAGTTGGTTCAAAGCCTAGAAAAAAAAGACATTCATTTGCCCGTTATTTTACGTTTTAATCACATCATTCAACACAATTTAGACAGTATTTATGCCGAATTTAATCAAGCACTTAAACAGCTTGGTTATAAAAATTCCTATCAGGGTGTTTATCCGCTTAAGGTAAACCACCAACGTCATGTAGTGGAAGCCATTCATAAATGCGGGGCTCGTTACAACCATGGTTTTGAAGTAGGTACAAAAGCCGAGTTAAACATTGCCTTAGCTTATCTTGAACCTGGGCAACCCCTTATTGTAAATGGTTATAAAGACAAAAATTTAATCAAATTGGCCTTAGAAGCAAGCCGTACAGGCATTGAATGTGTATTGGTGATTGAATCGTTGTATGAATTGCCTCTAATTTTGGAAGTGTCTGAAGAAATTAAAATAGAGCCTGTTTTAGGTATTCGAATAAAGTTAGCTACAAAACCTTCGGGGCATTGGCAACAAACAGGCGGTATCAACAGTGTTTTTGGTTTAGATTCTATCCAAATTGGAGAAGTGCTTGAACACTTAAAAGCCGCCCAAAAAATGCACTGTTTAAAAATGCTTCATTTTCATTTTGGATCACAATTGCCCATGTTGTCCGACATTGGTTTGGCCGTAACAGAGGCCGCACGCTTTTTTGTAAACTTGTACAAAGAGGGTGCCGCTTTAAGTTTGTTAGATGTGGGTGGCGGATTGGCCATCGATTATACCGGACAAAAATCATCTGACAGTATGAGTAAAGACTACACTCTTTCAAGTTTTGCACACTGCGTTTTGTCTACCATTCAAAAAGTATTAGACAGCGAATCCATTCCACATCCTAAAATTATTTCCGAGTTTGGGCGTGCAACGGTTGCCGATTCTTCGGTTTTAATTTTTAACATTTTAGATGTAAACCAAGGAGAGACTCCTCAGGTGAGTTCTGATGAATTACCCGAGGATGCCCCTCCTGCTTTAAAAGACATGTTTGCCTTGTGCCAAACTTCGCTTGAATCAAGCAGTTATACACAAGTTTATAACCAAGTGTTGAACTATAGAAACGACATTTATGATGCGTTTAGAGACGGAAACGCCTCTTTAAACCATCGAATTTTGGCTGAAAAATTATTTTGGGTCATTATGTCGTCTTTAAAAGACATTCAAAAAAACCATCAGGTTTCTGATGCAATGGAACGTGATGTTGCTGATATTTATTATGGAAATTTTAGTATATTTCAGTCGTTACCTGATGTCTGGGCTATTGATCAAATTTTTCCAATAATGCCTATTCACCGTTTAAACGAAAAACCCACTCGTGAAGCCATAATTTCTGATTTAACCTGCGATTGCGACGGTAAAATTGACAAGTTTGTATGCGATCGTACGCTTCGCTCTACATTAAAACTTCACGAATTTGATAAAAAAGAACCTTACTATTTGGGTGTGTTTTTAATAGGAGCATACCAAGAAACCTTGGGTGATTTACACAATTTGTTAGGGGATACCAATATTGTTACCATCGATATTTCAAATCACTCTAATCCGGATGACTTGGGCTTAGTTCATGGTGATACCGTAAAAGATGTGTTGTCGTACTGCCGATACAATTCTGTAGTGTTATCGAAAAAGTTTGAAGAAAGACTAAGTTCAGCTGAATTAAAGCAGTCTATTAACAACTTAGAGTCAAAAATCTTGTTACACTTATATAACGAAAACTTATCAGACTACACCTACAATAAGGGCTAATGCTATTGCTAAATGCGATCTGCTGCGTTAAATTTTTGTTCGAGGTCCTTAATTATCTACCGGGGGCGAGGGCGGCTTCTACTGCTTCTATCTGACCTACCTGAATGTCGTGATTGCGACGGTTTACCAAACGAACTACGATGTGGGTGTGGACTTCTTGGAAATTCGGTATGTTTTGATGGCGGGGCATCATAATCAAAATCGGGCAAAGTACGCGATTTAATGGTAGTACCCAGTTTGCGCTCAATACGTCGCATCATATCGGCATCTTCAGGAGATAAAAGCGTGTAGGCATCACCGGTTCTTGAGGCACGGCCAGTACGGCCAATGCGATGGGTATAGGTTTCTGGGGTATCAGGTAAGTCGTAATTAATCACGTGAGACACCCTTGAAATGTCGATACCTCTCGCTGCAATGTCGGTGGCTACCATGATAGTGTAGGTGCCATCTTTGAAGCCGTTAAGGGCCTCTAAGCGTCTATTTTGCGATAAGTTGCCTTGTAGTGAAGCACAGGGGTAACCACAACGTTGTAGTTTTTCATCCAATCCTTTGGCTCGATGTTTTGTTCGGGTAAAAATAAGTATAGATTGAGCTTGAGTTTGCTTAATAATTTCAAGAAGTAAGGCTGTTTTTAAATGCGATTTAACGGGAAATACCGTATGAGTAATCGTATCTAGCGATTGGGTATGGTTCACTTCAATTTGAACAGGTTTATACAAAATATCGTTGGCTAACTTATGAATATCAGCAGGCATAGTAGCTGAAAACATTAAATTTTGCCGTTTATTGGGCAAATATTTCAAAATGGAGCGTAAATCAGGTAAAAACCCCATGTCAAACATGTGATCTGCTTCATCAAGTACCAAGGTTTCAATGCCTGATAACGACAAGGTTCTTTGGCTCAGGTGGTCCAATAGTCTACCTGGACATCCTACTACAATATCTACCCCTTTACGCAAAATTTTGGTTTGCCCATACACACTTACGCCACCATAAAGTGCAACGCTGCTTACACCTAAGCCTTTACCAAAAGCAATAACCGTTTCATGAATTTGCTGTGCAAGCTCTCGTGTTGGGGCAATAATCACGGCTCGTACGTGGCTTGCGCGTTGTTGCATGAACTTGTGAATTAAGGGCAACACAAAGGCTGCTGTTTTACCAGTACCTGTTTGAGCCAGTCCAAGAACATCTTTGCCTTCCATAACACTAGGAATTGCTTGTGCTTGAATAGGGGTAGGCTCTAAATAATTTTGTAAAAGAATACGGTCGGTAAGTTTAGAATTAAATTTAAAATCGGTAAATTTCATAAATGTGAACCCATCATACTTTACTTTTCAAATTAAAGCTAAAGGCTTAAACCTTCTTCTCCGGCAATCCACAAAATATCACCTTTTTCAAAAATCACATCCGATGCTGGATTTAAAAAACGCGTTCCTTGTCGCTCTAGTCCAAATATGAGGCCTTTAGTCATTTTCCGAATCCCCGAATCGATAATTGTTTTTCCAATAAAAGAAGAATGATGAGGCAAAACAATACAGTGCAGTTGAACGTCTTTGTTCTCGTTAGAAGGGTGTAGTAGGTTGGTTTTAAAATCGGTATAAAAAATTGATAGTTGATCATCGGTGCCAATAATGCCAACTGTATCGAAAGGAAACAGCATATGATTTGGACCTGGTAAATTAATTTTTAAACGCCCACGTTCAATGACCGCAATGTTAATTCCGTATTTTTCGCGTAAACCCAATGCTTTTAATGGAATGCCCACCAAAGCCGATTCAGCAGGAACCTCAAAAAAGGCCATATGGGCATCCCACGGTGCTAGTGCATGAGGCGTATTTTGTGGTGGTAAATTTCGCTGATTAAGGTTGTTAAAAAATCGCTTTTCTAATCGATTATGGAAGGCCTGTAAGCGTTTTGAAAATATAAACAGCATAGTGGCTACCAATCCCAATCCAGATCCTACAGCAAGTACAGTCGAAAGTGTTTCATATAAAATGGCCGAAATAAAAAAAATGGCTAATCCAATTCTACCTAATTCAAGTAAAACCAAAGGACCTCTATTCACCCTCTGATTAACCCAAAGTTGCTTGTAAGAAAGGCTATTAATGGGCCTAAAGGCCAAAGCCCATAAAAAGGGTAACATAGCCGATAGAATGATGGCCGCGACTAGCGTGGCCGCCCAATTTGGCTGTGTAATCAGTGTGAAAATCCAGGGTGAAATAAATTTTAAACCTAAGCTGGCTAAGGCCGTTAAAACAACTCCATAAGTAAGTATAAAAACAGCATACGACTTTAATAGCATTTTCCAGTGGTTGGTGGTTTGTAAGGTTTCAGTGCTGCTGCTGTAGCGGTTTAAGGTGTCTTTAAGTTTTTCTGGCAACATATGATCTAGGGCTTCATACACGTGGTTAGAGTATTTGATTAAATACGGTGTGGTAAACGTGGTTAAGGCTGATACCGCAATGGCCACTGGATACAAAAACGAGCTGGTGACTTTAAGGGTAATGCCTAAAGTAGCAATAATAAACGAAAATTCACCAATTTGTGCCAAGCTTAAACCGGCTTTTACAGAGGGTTTTAACGCTTGCCCTGAAAGCAAAGCACCTAATGCGGTGCTAAATACTTTACCCACTATGGTAACCCCTGTAAGACCTAAAATAAGCCATTTATACTCAATTAAAACACTAGGATTTATCAACATTCCCACCGACACAAAAAAAATTGCACCAAACAAATCTTTAACAGAAGCAATTAAGTGTTCAATTTTTTCAGCATACGCAGTTTCAGCCAAAATTGAGCCCATTACAAAAGCGCCTAAAGCAGGTGAAAACTGGGCCTTAACCGACAAAGTTACCATAAACAGGCATAAGGCCAACGAAATAACCAACATCATTTCGTTGTTAATATGGTTTTGAATGCGCTTTAAAAAGGTTGGAATCAAATAAATTCCTGCTAAAAACCACAGGGATAAAAAGAAACCTAATCGCAATAGCGACAGTACTACTTGATCACCCGCAAACTGCTGGGTTAGCGAAAACGTGGTTAAAAGCACTAAAATAACAATGGCAAGTAAATCTTCTACTACCAAGACCCCAAACACCAGTGTCGCAAACTTTTGTGTTTTAATGCCCAATTCATCAAAGGCACGAATAATAATGGTGGTTGAGGAAATAGATAAAATGCCAGCTAAAAACAAACAGTCAAAATAAGACCAACCCAGATATTTCCCCACAAAAAAGCCAATGCCCCCCATCAAAACTACTTCAACCAAAGCCGTAACAGAGGCCGAAGGCCCCACTTTTAAAAGTTTTTTGAAACTAAATTCAAGTCCCAATCCAAACAATAAAAAAATAACCCCAATTTCAGCCCAAATGCTAATGTTTTGAGGCTGTGAAACACTAGGGAAAAAAGTGAAATGTGAACTTACCAAAAAACCAGCCAAAATATAACCCAAAACCACAGGCTGCTTGATCATTTTAAAAATCAAAGTCATAACACCTGCTGCCCCTAAAATAAGGGCTAAGTCAGAAATTAAAGGGGGTAAATGCATAAAACTACTATAGCATTTTGTTGCGAATAATTACTTAGGTTTTGAACGAATCGCAACAACTGGGTCTGTCGCAAATTGAACAGGGTTTCCTTCAGGATCTTGACTCTTTAATAAAAAATGATGATCCATATTGGGTATTTTAGGTAAGTCAGGAACTAGTAATTCAAGGCTAAACGAAATGCTAGCAGGAAATAAGCACTTTGCTTGTGCATTTTTAACAATTTTTTGAAACAATTTTTCGGCTTCTTTTTTAAACTTGGTTTGATATTTTTTATTAAAAGGAACAGAGAGTAAATCAAAAAAAGTTTGAGCATCTAAGCAAAGTATACCCTTGGGTTGCAGCTTGCTTATCAAGTAAACAAGTAACATTCCTTTTGCTACAGCTGGATTTCTTAAAGCCACAGGTAAACTTTCAGAATAATTTCCTTTGTTAAATTCATTTGCTGCATATTGAACACTATGGGTAGCGATAATTACATCAAAACGTTGGCCAGCCTGATTCAATGTTGAGATTGGATTAAACAAAAGTTCAGCAATGTCTCCTTGATAAAGTGTAGCGTGATTCTGAGCCCAATCTTTCTTTGCTCCATTGTTTTGCATGGTTTTAAAAACAGCTGTATAGTCGCTTTGCCTTGCTGTAAATTTTTGGCATTTAAAAAGACGTTCTTCAGGTAAATGAAAAGTTTGTGCAGATTTTCCCCCAATATTTTTATCCAAAATATCATGTCTAGCCTCAGGAAATAGACAAGAAAATTCTGTATGTTGAAATGATTTATTAACTTCTGCACTTAACAAAAGAAAGCCTGGTCCAATATGTAAAAATTTAGCTTCTTTTGGAATATCGGCTCTGTTTTGGTGTAAAAACAAATACACATGCATATATCTAAAAGAAAAAGTACTTTCAACATTATCCTCTGCAGAACCTGACAATTTAGTAATGTGAGCTATAAAAATCACAGCCTCTTTTGATAATCCAATGTTAAAAATTGTTTTAACTCCCTTTGCAGGCGCGGAGGCTCCAGCGGCTAGCAACAATTCAATGCAACGAAGATACGGGTTGTCGTTACTAACACCAAGTGTATTATCAGAATTCTTAGAGACCTCTAATTTTTGGGCTGCATACAAAAGAGCTGTCATACCCTCATTTGGTGCATTAAGGCTGGGAGCATCCAGATTAATTTGTGCCCCTGCATTTTTAAGGCTCACAATACGGGAAACTTCTTTAAAATCTCCCTTTAATGCTGCATTGCGAAGTTTTTTTTCTTCAGCCTCATAGTCAATTTTAGAAATATCGAGGATGGCACTATACGAAGAGTTACCAGCGAGTTGTTTTTTTAAGAAAATCATTTATTTACTCAATTTCTGTATATACTTAAATTCCCATTTTTAATAAAAAAAAATGTATCACAGATTCAAACATAATAAAACAGAATAATAATTAAAAGATTTACCAACAGATGAGCACTTAAAGGAGACCTTGAATAAATCAGTTACAGGTACAGCCATTACAGGTACGGCTATAATTTTTCAGAATTGGGGGGATCACTGATTTATTTTCCTAAAGTAAAGTTATACAATTAAGGGTCTAAATGACCACTCACTATGAATTTTTTAATAGTTTACCCACTACAAACCCCATGCCCCTTTTATTTATTGGGCACGGTAACCCCATGAATGCCATTGAACTTAATTCATTTTCAAAACAATGGCAAACATTAGGAAATGAACTTGAAACCCCGGCTGCTATTTTATGTATTTCTGCTCATTGGGAAACACAAGGAACTTCCATAACGGCCATGGATACTCCTAAAACCATCCATGATTTTTATGGGTTTCCAGATGAATTATTTCAAGTTCAATATCACGCTCCTGGGCATCCACAATTGGCTTCGGCGGTATCTCAATATTTTAATGAGCATATTCAAATTGACCACAATTGGGGGCTTGACCACGGAGCTTGGAGCATTTTTATCCACATGTACCCCCAAGCCACAATACCCGTACTACAGTTAAGTCTAGACCGTGGAAAATCAATTCAAGATCATTTCAAATTAGCTCAAGAATTGGCCTTTTTTACGAAAAAAAGGGGTGCTAATCATGGGTAGCGGTAATATTGTTCATAACCTAAGACGAATCGATTGGCAGCATCCTGAAGGCGCTTATGAATGGGCACAAGAAACAAATACTTTACTAAAAGAAGCCGTTTATTCTGATCAACTCGATAGTCTTTTAAATAACTCAAGTTGGTCTACCGCTTTTAAGTTATCCGTTCCAACTCTAGAGCACTATTTGCCTCTCATATATACCTTGGGCCTAAAGGGGAATAATGACGTGGCAACCACGTTTAACGACGCAATTGTTATGGGTTCTATCTCCATGACATCATTTATGTTTAAATAACACACATACCATGTACAAAACCAGGAGCAGTGTTATGAAATTAATAGGATCACAGCCGTTAAAAATTCTTACAAGAAGATTGGTTCACCCTACAAAAAATAAAGTATCGAATGGCTTTAAAGTAAAGCCTAGCCTTCCTAGTACAAGATTCTGTGTGTCCAGGTTATTTTCTACACCACATCATAAAAGTAACTATTTTCCTGGAAAAGTTCACCCTTATGCCTCAAAAAAAGCCGATATGCTAGGTCAATTTAAGCCTGACCCACTAAAAAAAAATGAAGTGGTTTTAGGGTATCACGGCACGTCGAAAGAAAATGCGTTAAATATTATGAAAAACGGAATCCGATGGAAATTTTTTATAGGCGGAGCTCATACTGCTCGAAAACATGCGGGTCAGGATGGTGTTATACTTCAGATTTGTGCTACAAAACTGCCAAAAATATTTAACATCAAGTGCTCACATGGCATCACATCTCTTTTGCCCGATGAAGCTAGGCAAATTAAGTTGCGAGTTTGTGGCGTGTTTTTAACAACAGACGATACCTACAGCAAACCTGAATCGTACGAATAAAAACACTATGTACGTATTTTCTAAAGAAACTATTATTCCCAAACCGCCTGAACAGGTTTTCTTATTTTTTAATAAGCCTGAAAACTTAGAACAATTAACCCCCAAGCATTTGGGCTTTCGCATTTTAACGCCTACACCAATTGAGATGGGCAAGGGCACACTGATAGATTATTCGATACAACTATTCGGCTTACCAATGCGCTGGACAACCTATATTTCTGATTATCAAGCACCCTATATGTTTGTAGATATACAGTTAAAGGGCCCTTACCGTTATTGGCACCATAAACATACATTTGAAGCACTATCCGATACACAAACCAAAATGACAGATACCGTGCACTATGACATAGGGCTAGGTATTTTGGGTCAATTGGCACACGCACTTTTTGTAAAAAAGCAGATTCAAGCCATTTTTGCCTATCGAGATAAGGTTTTAGACCTACTTTAACTCGATCTCAATATTTTGATTATCGGTATCAAATTTAAATGAACAGTTGTCAAACTGAGGGGGGCCAAAACTTGGATTTACGTTATTAGATAAACCCCAAGGCTCTTGGGGAAAAAAGAACATCATATCTAATTTTGAATTGGCGTTTAAATCTTGAAAAAGAGTAACCGCATAAGTGCCAAAAGGAATATTGGTGAAACTAACAATCATTGAAGAAGTAGATTCTACGGGGCGTTTTATAACTTTAAAGGGTTTTGTTAAAAAGCCGTATTTTTGATTATAGAGGGCTACCATAAGCATGCCCTTAGAATTTTTGATACGCGAAATGTTGATGTTTAGGTTCGCTAATTTGTTGGTATTGGCAAAGGAAACCGACATCATTAAAAAAAATAAAAATGAAAAAAAATAGACTTTCATAATTGCATACACCTTCAAAATTATAAAATTTAATTATTTAAACATTCAAATTTTACCCTAATCGTACATAATTTAACCTAAATACATCATTTGCCCAATGTTTTTTTTATTTTCTTTTGGTTACTTTTATGAATATTATTTTAATAAAAGGAGTTTTTTTATGAACTTTGGATATATACATTTGGTTTTATGTCACGTACCTGTTTTGTTTATTCCCTTAAGCACTGTTTTGATAGGGGTGGGCTTAATTAAAAATAACAAAACGATTCGAATGCTTGCCTATTCAATTTTGCTAATGGGTGTAATTGCATCTGTGCCTGTGTATTTAAGCGGTGAATCAGCAGAGCATCTTGTAGAACCCATGGGTGTTATTGAGGCTTCCATTGAAGCACACGAAGAAGCAGCAGAATTCACTTTTATAAGCTCATTGTTTTTAGGTGCTTTAACTGTTGCGGGCTTGCTTTTATCAAAATTTGAAAATTTAGAAAAGAAACTTGCGTTTTCTATTGTTGTTGCAGGGTTTGCATGTTCTTGTCTGCTTATTTATACAGCCAATTTAGGCGGAAAAATTCGACATACAGAACTGTCAACTTCTACTAACAAAAGTGTTGTGGATGAAGATTAACTTGTATAAACGTATCGAAGTACTTGTTATTTCGATATTGTTTTTTTTATTAGCACTATTTTTAGTGTGGGATTTTTTAAGTGATCTTAGAAATTCAGTACTAAATTTTCATATTTATCTAGAATTTTTTTTGGGATTTATGTCAGGTTTAGCAAGTCTGTTTTTTGTTAAATCTTATTTGAAAAAGGTTAATCAATTAAAAATAATTAATAATACCCTTCAAAAATCAGAGGAAGAGGCACTGTACTGGCAGAAAGAGACAAAACAACTTGCGCAAGGTATTTCTGATGCCATGTATAGACAATTCGAGAGATGGGATCTTACTCAAGCAGAGCAAGAAGTAGCTCTTGAAATAATTAAGGGGTTATCTTTTAAAGAAATTGCATTAAAACGATTTACCCAAGAAAAAACTGTTAGAACTCAGGCAATCTCAATCTACGAAAAATCAAACTTACAAGGAAGACATGAGTTAGCAGGTTATTTTTTAGAAAGTCTATTTCCATAATAAAAAACTACCACTTGGAAGAAAAACTCGAAAAAGATTCATTGGCGGAGAGGGAGGGATTCGAACCCTCGCGGGCCTTTCGACCCCTAACGGTTTAGCAAACCGCCCCCTTCAGCCACTTGGGTACCTCTCCGCATATTAAATTACAAGCACGATTCTACACCATGCATAGAAATTTTAAAATATGGGTATAGAATAGAGTGTATAAAAAAAGGAGGATGAGTTTATGAAATCGATTAACTATGTAGGGATTCTGGTAGGTGCTATTGTTTACACCTTACTAGGGATGATTTGGTATTCTCCATTTTTGTTTGGAGATCGTTTTATGGCGCTAATGGGTTGGCCAGCCATTATGGTAGATAGTATGGTACGTAATTTGGGCACTAATTATGTGTTTGCCATTTTATCTTCGCTAATTATGGTATTTATTTTAGACTTGTTTATTGAGTACACACAGGTAAAACGTTTTATAGATGGGATGAAAATTGGCTTATTGCTGTGGCTGGGTTTTGTAGCAACCACCAATTTATCCACCGTAATTTTTGAAAACCGTTTGTTTAACCTGTATTTAATTAACATTGCCTATGAAATGGTATGCTTGGCATTAATTGGTGGTATGTTAGCAGTCTGGAAGCGAAAGTAACCTATGAGGTATCATACCTACTATGGTTTACCCAATACTAACGGAGTTACTTAAAAAACATCTCTTTTTTATATTCAGTGAAAAATTTAAATCTGAATCTTCTGAAACTGTACTTGAACGCAGTCTAGCCAAGCATTTTTTACTTAAACCTGAGCTCATTGTAATTAATGACCAAATTCATGGATTTAAAAAAATTAGTGAAAAATTTAAGTCGCTTGAGCGGTTTCCTATTTTTATTGAAATTGAATATGTTCAAAGTAGTGACGATGAAAAATGGGTAGAAAACATAGATTTATACTGTGAAACCACTTTTCAATCTCCAGAAAAATTGGCCGACGTAGCGTATTTGGCTCAGTTATATGAAAAAAACATTTTAGTAGAGCGTATTTCTCATCTTAATGCCGAAGAACCAGACACGTTGCTCGTTTACTCAAAAATGGGGTCTATTTTTTCGGATGGCTATGTTGAAGAAGATTTGGAAGACGGATTTACCAATGAAACTGAACTGACTTTAAAATTTGAAGTAAGTCTAATAAGTTTTGTTAATTTTATAAAACTACTAGACGATATTTTAAACAAGGGTAAATCAGCACACCACATTACTACAATCTTTAATTCGCCCATTAAAGACGACAAAGACGAGTAGGATTTTTGTGACTTCATTAGATCAAGAACAAGCATTTAACCAAATTCAAACCATTTTTAGTGGCAATTTGAATGAAGACGAAGTCGTTAAATGGCTGCTAGACCTTCGTGAAAGAGGGGAGACCCTAGATGAGTTGGTTGGTTTTGCCAAAGCTATGCGACAAGCCATGACTCCTTTACTGCATAAAGTGAACCCTGTTATAGATGTTTGCGGAACCGGCGGCTCAGGTAAGCCTCGATTTAATGTATCTACTGCAGCAGCCTTTATTTTAGCGTCACTAGGCGTTTCTGTGGCCAAGCATGGAAATAAAGGATCGGTAGAGCCAAACGGAAGCTTTGACCTACTTGAGGCCTTAGACGTTATTTTTGATTTAACGGCTGATCAAAGCGCTGAACTTTTACAAAGCCAACACTTATGTTTTTTATTTGCAAGGCAGTATCACCCAGCCGTGGGTAAGGTAACTGCTGCCCGAAAAAGAGTAGGAGGTCGTACACTGTTTAACCTTTTGGGCCCTTTGTGTAATCCGGCTCAAGTTACCCATCAGCTTTTAGGGGCTTCTTCGTTAAATACGGCCAAAACATTGGCTCAGGTTGTACAAAAATTAGGAACTACCGAAACCTGGGTTGTGGTTAGCGACGATGGCCGTGACGAACTTTCTTGTGAGGTGGGTAATACCCTTTTAAAAGTAAGCTCATCAGGCATTGAAGCGCATCGATTTGAACCTCAAAACACGGCTTTTTATGCCAAAATTGATACAACAAACAACCAAACTGCCACGCATAACGCTAAGATGTTTAACGAATTGTTAGAAAATCCAAAAACTCACCCAGCTATTTCAAAATGGGTTTGCCTCAATGCAGGGACCGCTTTGGCCTTATTAAACAAAGCTCCTTCTATCGAAGTGGGGGCTCAAATGGCCATGCAAGCCTTAGAAGATAAAAAAGTATTAAGATTTTTTAATGATTTTAAGGCTGAAGCACTGTTTTTAAAACAACAGGTTTAAAACAGTTTAAATAGGGGTATAAACGAAGAAAGTATGTCGGGGGGTGTACTGTATGTCCATGTTAATTAACCATCAAAAAACCACAAGGGCTGCGCCTACAAGTGTTAAAGCATCTGTAAAGGGGCCCTCTACCCAAACTCAGGTTCAACCTACAAAACCTCAAGGGTTACCGTCCCAAACTCGGGTTGATCCACAATCTAGCCGAATGTATGAATCTAGTGAACGTTCTGCTGTGCTTTCACGTATACAAACTAGTTCTCAATTCACTCAACAAATTCAATCGCAGCAAAAGCCACCTGCTTCAAAAGAAGAAATTTTAAAACAAGTAAAAGAAACAAAAATTCCTGAAATTAAGTTGGGCTTTTTCGAAAAACTACTGCCTTTTAACTTAGATGCAAACCATGATTTGATTTCTAAAGAAAAAACGTCATTTGATCAAGCCTTAAATCGATTTGAAAAAAGCAAAAGTGATGCAGATTTAAATGCTTTGAAAAACTCAAGCAAAAGTTTAAATCAATATGTTGAAATGTGGAAAACAGACAATAAAGCTGACTTTAATTCAAGAGGTGGAAGCGCAATAGAAGCCAGTATCAATAAGGTGTTAGGAACATTGGGTTTAAAAGCTGGTCCTACAGTAAGTAGTATGGTAGGGGGCTAATTTAAACAAATAGACGTGTGGCTTCGTTATGGGTTTCGTCGGTGTAGTTATAATCGAGTTCTTTTAACAAAGCTGAAAAAGTTTCCAATTCATTTGATGGAATTTGAAGCCCGGCTAATACACGGCCAAAATCGGCTCCATGGTTTCTGTAATGAAACAACGAGATGTTCCATTTGGAACCTATGCTGTTTAAAAAGGTCATCAAAGCCCCGGGTTTTTCAGGAAACTCAAAGCTAAAAATACGCTCGTTTTGAAGGCCTTTGTTTTTGCCCCCTACCATATACCTGATATGCAGCTTAGCCATTTCATTTTGGGTTAAATCAGTTACTTTATAGCCATTTTCAGTTAAAAGTTGTAGTAATTCTTTTTGCTCAGCCTGACCTTTTGAAAGCTCTATTCCTACAAAAATGTGCGCTTCAGTGGCATCTGCGTAGCGATAGTTAAATTCGGTTATAGAACGTTTTCCTAACAACTTGCAAAATTGTTTAAAACTGCCAGGTTTTTCGGGCAAAGTTACTGCAAACAAGGCTTCTTTGTATTCGCCAATTTCGGCTCGCTCTGCAATGTAACGCAGTCGATCAAAATTCATGTTGGCCCCACTAACAATGGTAGCTAAAGGCAATTTGGGGTGGTGTTGACTAGCATATTTTTTTAATCCTGCTAAACCCAATGCGCCAGCTGGCTCTGCAATCGATCGTGTTTCATCAAAAATATCTTTTATGGCCGCACAAATTTCATCGTTTGTTACTGTAATTACAAAATCAACAGCCTCTTTTGCATGTGCAAAAGGCCGTTCACCAATTTGTTTCACAGCCACGCCATCAGCAAACAAACTAATCTGACTTAAAACAACACGTTCGTTAGCTTTCAAGGCTTCCGCCAAACAAGCCGCATCCTCGGGTTCTACGCCAATTACTTTTATCTTCGGGTTCATACATTTTACATAAGCCGCTACACCAGCCAGTAAACCACCGCCGCCAACAGGTACAAAAACGGCTTCAAAAGGTTCAGGATGTTGCTTTAATAGCTCAGCGGCCACAGTTCCTTGACCCGCTATAACCAAATCATCGTCAAACGGATGCACAAAGGTATAGCCATGTTCGGCACAAAGTTGTTGGGCTTTTTCAAAGGCTTCGTGAACGGCTTCGCCGTGCAGAACCACCTGACCACCTAAACGAATAACGGCGTTTACTTTTATAGTGGGAGTTGTTTTTGGCATTACAATAACCGTTTTAATATTTAGTTTTTTACCCGATAAAGCTACCCCTTGGGCATGATTCCCAGCCGAAGCGGCTATAACACCCTTTGATTTTTCTTCAGGGCTCAGCTGACTCATTTTGTTGTAAGCCCCTCTAATCTTGAATGAAAAAACATCTTGAAGGTCTTCTCGTTTTAAAAATATGGGTACGTCAAAGCGCTTTGATAACTGTGGTGCAAATTGCAAAGGGGTTTCCTTAGCTACATCGTAAACTTTGGCTTTTAAAATATTTTTAAGGGTGTTTTGTATTAACAAGATAATTCCTTAGGCGCTTTAAACTCAATCACAGATTCATATTTTTTTAACCAGTCTTTGCTTTGTTTAAAACTAGGGTAGTGTTGCTCTACACATTTCCAAAATTTGGGGCCATGATTCATTTCGATTAAATGACAAAGCTCATGAACGATCACATAGTCGATGACATGTAAGGGGGTAAAAATAAGTTTCCAGTTTAAATTGATATTACCTTTGCTTGAGCAACTTCCCCAACGGGTATTTTGATACTTAAACGAAACTGAGTTTATTTTATTTTCAAAAGGGGCTTTATACAGGGATAGACGATCTAACAAAATATCAGCGGCTTGTGTTTTAATCCATTTTTTTAAGCCCTTAAAGACACTAAATCCATCGGTTAATTTTGTATGAACATACAAAGTGTTTTCACTCAAAAACACTTCATTTTTAGCCGATTGAATAACCTGCAACGTATAGCGCTGACCTAAATATAAAAAAGGTTCGCCGGTAGTATAGGTTTTAGGCGACAATTGAGGTTTTAAGCTATTGGCTAAAAGGCGTTTTTCAATCCAAGCTTTTTTGTCCTCTATAAAACGATCAATTTGAAAACTTGGCATCCATTTAGGCACACACACTTTTACGCTATTGTTTGGGTATACCAAAATTGAAGCGGTTTTTCGTGCTGATTTAACAATTTCAAGTGTTGAGCGATTAAACATCAGCCAGTTGAGCGCGAGCTTGGGCAATGGTGTCTTTATACGAAGGCGAGTTGAATATAGCAGATCCCATCACAAAGGTATCCACTCCGGCTTTTGCAATTTCTTTAATATTTGAAGGCTTTACTCCGCCATCTATTTCAAGCCGAATAGGTAAACCAGATTCATCAATTAAACGACGAACCTTAGCAATTTTAGGCATTACTGAAGAAATGAACGACTGGGAGGGAAATCCAGGATTCACCGACATTAACAAAATCATATCTAATTTTTCCATCACATAAGTCAAGCAATCAGTAGGGGTAGCAGGGTTTAAAACCAAACCTGCCTTACACCCCAAGTCTCTTATAAGCTGGAGTGATCGATCCACGTGTTCACTAGCTTCAGGATGAAAGGTGATGTAGGTTGCTCCAGCTTTGGCAAAATCAGTTATCAATCTATCCACAGGCTTTACCATCAAGTGCACATCAATTGGGGCTTTAATTCCATATTTAATTAAGGCTTCGCAAACCAAGGGGCCAAATGTTAAATTAGGAACGTAATGATTATCCATTACGTCAAAATGTATTACATCGGCTCCATCGTTAAGTACATTTGTGACATCTTCACCTAATCTAGCGAAATCAGCAGATAAAATCGAGGGCGCAATCCAAAAGGGGTTTTTCATAAAGATAAAGTGTAAACAAGTTCGGAACTATTGACAAGAAAAGAGTGTAAAGTTGACCCTGAAAAAAAGTGTTAAAGAAATTTTAAGGCAAGTGTATTTTGAATTATTTCATCCGTGTTATGGATGTAATCGGTATGGGTTTTTTAAGCCATTATGTCTAGATTGTTCTCAAGCCCTTAAGCCAAACGCAAAACGGTTTAAGATTGAAAATTACGAAGATGTACTCACAATCTTCGATTATGCATATACTTATAGAAAAATGCATAACATGTATAAGTTTAGATTGAATCAGGCAATCGGAGACTATCTAAGCCTTCGACTATTAGAAAGTTTTCCACAGGTAAATTATGACTATATAGACCTGTGTATTCCGATTGCTCAAACAAGTACAAATATTTTAAGGCGAGGCTTTAACACAAACAAACAGCTTTATAAACAACTTATGCACATTAAAAAAATACCTTATGCAGATGTTTTGGAGTGCTCAAAAATTGAAACCAGTCATTTTTTATTAAATAAACAGGAACGATTCACAGCGGTTAAAAACAAATTTCGTATAAAGCAACCTATAAACGCTGATCTAGTAGGAAAGACAGTACTGGTTGTAGACGATATCTTTACAACTGGAGCAACTTTGACTGAAGTGGGTAAATTGCTAAAGCAGAATGGAGTTAAAAAAATATACGGACTTTGTTTGGCAAAAACTCCGTTGAAGTAAACTTTGTTTTAGCCGATAATAAGACCATGTCAAATTTGCTTACTATTGCTAGTAAAACGTTTCAATCTCGTTTACTTATTGGAACAGGAAAATTTGCTTCCGCTCAACTCATGTTAAACGCCATTGAAGCAAGCGAAACCGAGTTGGTTACAATGGCCATCCGTAGAGTGAATCCCAACAATCCAGAAGATGGATTTATGGACCTTTTTAAACGTAGACATTTACAATTTCTACCTAATACATCAGGAGCCAGAAATGCAGAAGAAGCCGTTCGTATTGCTAAAATTGGACAGGTTTTATCGGGTTCAAACTGGGTGAAACTTGAAGTCACTCCAGAACCCAATTATCTATTGCCTGACCCCATTGAAACTTTAAAGGCGGCAGAGCAATTGGTTAAAGAGGGATTTGTAGTACTGCCCTATATGGGGGCTGATCCTATTTTAGCCAAACACCTTCAAGAAGTTGGGTGTGCTACCGTGATGCCATTAGCGGCACCCATTGGAAGTAATTTAGGGCTAAAAACCAAAGAGTTTATTCAAATCATCATCGAACAAGCTACGGTTCCAGTAGTAGTTGATGCAGGTTTAGGAGCACCTTCTGATGCTGCCCAAGCTATGGAGCTAGGAGCCGATGCGGTGCTTATTAATACGGCTATCGCTACAGCTGAAAATCCTATAGGATATGCAAAAGCCTTTAAGTGGGCGGTTCAAGCAGGGCGTTTAGCCTATGAATCAGGCATTCCAACACAGTCTTTAAAGGCAGAGGCCTCTTCACCATTAACTGGTTTTTTACATTCATAACCCATGTTTTCTACACTGTTTAATCCAAAAAAAATTGAAGCTCAACTTGAATTTTCAAAAAACTGTACGGATGCTCAGGTGCAAAAAGTTGTTTCAAAATTCAGTTTTACAATCTCAGATCTACCCATTTTATTGTCGCCTCAAGCCGAGAAATATATAGAAATTTTAGCCCAAAAATCGCAACAACTAACCTTGCAGCGTTTTGGTAAAACCATGCAAGTTTTTGTACCCATGTATATCTCAAATGTGTGTTACAACAGCTGCACCTACTGTGGTTTTAGCATGGAAAATGAGTATCCACGCATCACATTGTCTTATGATGAAATTCTTAAAGAAGCACATCATTTGCACAAGCGCGGATTTCAACACATTTTATTGCTTACAGGTGAAGCTGAAAAATCAAGCGTAGACTATATCTTAAAAGCGGTGGAACTCATTAGCCCTTTGTTTGCCTCCGTAGGGATAGAAATTCAACCCTTATCTACCCAGCAATATCAGCAAATGCTTGCTTCTGGCTGCGACAGCTTAACGGTGTATCAAGAAACGTATCATCCTGAGGCCTATGCTAAGTATCATAAGGCAGGTAAAAAGAAAAATTTTGAATACCGGCTCGATACTCCCGACAGAGGAGGGGAGGCTGGTTTTTACAAGATCAATATTGGAGCCTTAATGGGTTTGCATGATTGGCGATATGAAGCTTTTGCCTTGGCTGAACATTTGCTTTATTTGCAAAAAAAATATTGGAAAACCAAATATGCCGTGTCTTTTCCTAGAATCAAAGATGAAGTAGGTGGATTTAAACCACAAACCCCCGTTAGAGATTTAAATTTGGTTCAATTGGTTTGTGCATTTCGTCTAGTTTTTCCCGATCTTGGCATTACATTATCAACCCGAGAACCTGCAGATTTAAGAGACGCGATATTTCCTTTGGGGATTACCACTATTTCTGCCGAATCCAAAACATCTCCAGGAGCTTATACGCTGTACAAAGACACTGAGCCTCAATTTGATATTTCTGACGAAAGGCCTTTAGAAGCTGTAAAAGCAAGTTTAGAAAATTTGGGCTATGAACCGGTACTAAAAGATTGGGACAAAGAATTTGTCCATACATTTTCATGACCACACCCAAAATTACCACATTTGTAGCCTCTAAAGCACAGGTTTCTATGGCCCTCGAAAACGGGGCTGATCATCTTATTTTTGAAGATTCAAAACTGTCGATTCGAAGTTTTTCAGACGATTTTTATACCGAAGATTTTAATAAACTTATTGCAATGGCTAAGCTTGCAAGAGAAATGAATCCTTATGTAGAAATCTCGTTTAATCTAGATGTTGTATACCATGAACGCTATAAAACCTTAGTTATTAGTTGCTTGAATACCTTAAAAGAAGCTGAAATTTCCCAGGTACGGTTACAGGACCCAGGACTAAGATCTTTGGTGTTAAATCATAGTCCCCATTTAGACATACACTTAAATACCGAAACAGCCAATGCCAATCTCGAAAGTGCCACTTACTATGCAAATCTTTTTCAGTCGCAAACCATTAACAACGAACTTCCTGTGGCTGATATCAACGTGCTCAAGCATAAAATTCAACCTGAAAGTTTAGAAATTTTTGTACAAGGGCCGTTACTTATTCAATATTCAAATCGACGTTTTATTGCAGGACTGAATAAGGCTGAAGAAAGTAATGCCATTTATATCCGCGAAGCGCAAGACGATCAGTATCCCAATAGATTTTACAAATTTTATGACAATCGGCATGGGCATTTTATGTATTTGTATTTTCATCGCTGTTTAATTGAACAGATACAAATACTAAAAAGTTTAAATTTAGGCCAATGGCTAGTGGATGCCAGAGGAGAGTCTAACAATTATTTTACAACAGCTTTAAGCCTCTATAAAAAACTTTCAAAGCTTGATAGCTTTGATGAAGCCGAGCTTCAAAATGATTTCAAAGCCATGCAAATCTGCAGCCCTAAACCTCTTAAATTAGGCTTTTTCAAGGTTAACTTAACCGATAAATCTCGCTCTAAACAAGATCTCCTTGCCGAAAGTTTAAGTCAAAACCCTCAATACAAAGAAATCGGAATTGTAAAAGACGTTGTTAAAGGTAAGCGGATAACTTTTGAATGTTTTCTTCCTATTAAAATTGGCTCAGAACTACTTATTTTAAGCCCTGAGGGGCGGCATATTGTTCATCATGTTGCTAACCTTTGGAACATAGAAAACGAAGCCGTAGAGGTTTTTAATGGGGGAATAGCGCAGTTGTCATGGTTTAAAGGGGTACTACCTGAATCGATTATCTACCTAAATCTGACAGTATCATCTTAAGCATTTTTTTAGAAACACTGTCTTTTGGCTTTAGTGGTTTTAAGCTTACTCTTATTTGGTCTAAAGTTTCTTTTTTGCAGTAAATTGCTAAAGTTTCTGCTAATGATTTAGCTTCTAAATGTCCAATAATTTCTGGAACAATTTTTTGCTTTAAAAGCAAATTGGGTAGTGCAAAAAGTCGGTTTTTATTCAGTTTCATAAATTCAATAACCAAACGTTTTAAGCCAGTTCCTAAAAATGGCAATTTTCCAATTAAGCCTAAAATGCCATCAAAAATAATCAACTCGGGGTTATTTAAAGGCACCAAAACAACCATCGGCACACCCAAATAACCCGCTTCAGCTGTATTGGTTCCAGGTAAAGTAACTAAACAACTGGCTTTCTTCAAAAGATCCTGAGAAGAACCCTCAACATAATTTAAGTGCTTAAATTTTTTTCGAACACTTTCTTTAAGTTTGGTATCAATAAATGGAGAGGGTAATAGTGAAAATGACCAATGAGGCAATAATGGCTTTAAATACCCCGTTACTTCATCTAAAAAAGGTGCTAAATGCTTAAAGTGCAGCGGGCGAGAACCTGCAAAAAATAAGAGTAATGGAGGTTCACTTTTAATTACGTACTCAGCAGCGTTTAAAAAGGCATCGGCCATTAAATCTCCAAACTCCAATTTATAAAACGAACGCTCGTAACCCCAACCCAAAAAACCTTTATGTTCCGAATAACCAAAGGCAAACAGTCCCTTTTTTAAAGCCATAAGCCGTGTGTATATGGGGTCTCCGCCTAAGTAGAGGACAAATCCATTTTTATTTTTTTTTGAAAAAAAAGGAGCTGACGCTAAGAGTCGAATGGTTTCTTTAGGTGAAAAAACTTCAACTACATTTTCAAAAGTTTTTGCAACAGGTACTTCGTTGCCAGAAGCATACTGACAAGGGGTTAAAAAAATATGAATTTTTGCCTGTGGAATTGTCAATGAAATTTGATGACAAAAACTGCGAACCCAACTTGAAAGTTCTCCCGGAGAATTGGTTTGAATCCAAACGTCAAATGTTTCAGAACTTAGCACAAATCAAAAGGTAGTTTATCGTAAAGCTGTTTTAGCCGTTGATCACTTTGCTTGGGTAAAATAAGCAAGGCATCGTCAGACTCTACAATAATCAAATTGCTTATATCTACAAGCCCAACAATTCTCTTTTTTGAAAAAACAATATTGTCATGACTGTTTAAAGTTACAAGATTGCCTTTCAAAGCATTATTTGATTCATCTTTTATTAAAAATTTTTCTAAAGAAGACCAGTTGCCAATATCACTCCACTCAAAAGGACCTTGTAGCATTTTAAGTTCATCAAACGATTTTTCTAAAATGGCATAGTCAATAGAAATATTAGGAAATTTTTCAAATACCTTATCTAAATTGTCAGTACTTATCTGCTCCAATCCTTCATGAACTTCGGGTAAATACTTTTCAATTAAAGATAGTATTTTTGAGGCTTTCCAAATAAAAATGCCCGAATTCCAAAAAAAACGTCCTGTATCTAAGTATTCTTGAGCCGTCTCGAAGCTAGGCTTTTCACGAAAAGACAGAACTTTAGAGACGGATTGTGAGGGATCCTTTACTTCAATATATCCATATCCAGTATGAGCACATTGAGGGCGAATACCAATAGTTAATAAGCAATTATCATTTTTTACAAAATCTAGGCCTGTTTTTAAGGTTTGCAGATAAAGTTTTAAGGGCGAAACAAAATGATCTGAGGGTAAAATAAGTAAAGTCGCGTCATTATCAATTTGGTTAATTTCATGAGCAACCCAACCGATACAAGGGGCCGTATTTCTACTCACTGGTTCATATAAAATACGCAATTTAGGGTAACTATTTAAAATCTGCCCAAGCTCATTTTTATGAGCTTTGTTTCCTACAATCCAAATACACGATTCTTCAACCAATTCCTTAACACGGTCTATTGTGTCAAGTAATAAAGATTTTTCAGAAATGATGCTTAAAAATTGTTTTGGTTTACTGGCTCTCGATAAAGGCCAAAAACGAGTTCCTTTACCTCCTGCCATAATAACTGCGTGTATCATGCGGAACATTATAGCCTGTGATTGCCAAAAATCCATCTTTGAAACGCTTGCATAAATTTAAATGCAGGCCTTAAGATGTCATTTAATTATGCGCATAACAATTAATACAAACGACAAATTAGGAAAAGATATCCAAGCCGCTGCACAATCAGAAGGGGTGTCTGTATCGTCGTGGATTAGCGAAATAGTAGCTAATCATCTTGAATTATTTAAAAAGAAAAAAAGTGCATACATTTTAAACAAAAAGCTTAAGCAATCTAACTCTTTTGATGGAACCACTGCCTTACAAGCTTTACTGAATTTTAGGAGGGCTTATGAAAGTCGCTTTTGATACCGGTTTTTTTATCAAATTATTGGAAAACAACGAGAAAGTAACTCAAATATGGGAGGATGTAGTTGAGGGAAAAGCAAAGGCCTATGTAAGCTCAATGGTTCTTTACGAACTAAAATTGATCCAAACCCAAAATACTTTTGATCAAGAAACTCAAGAATTGATTTTAAATTCAATACAAAGCTTATGTACAGTTGATTGGCCAAGTCACATCGACGAACTGCAAGAAGCTTTTTCGACTAAAGATATATTTGAGATAAAAAATCCCATACTTCATTTCATCGCAGCTTCTTGCCTAAAAAACAAAGTAAACACCTTCTATACTACCGACAAAACCTTCAAAGATTTACTTAAAAATGGTATAAACACTGTCGTTATTGATTAGATGGGAGATGTTTTTATGGTATTAAATGCAACACAAATTCGAGTAGGAATGGTTTTAAATATAGAAGGAGAACTGTATCGCGTAACCTGGACTATGCATCGCACGCCAGGTAAAGGGAATGCTTGTATGCAAACTAAATTAAAACATTTAGTAACTGGTAAAAACCTTGAAATGCGATTTTTATCAAACGACAAAGTTGATAAAGCCGAATTGGAAACACGCAATATGCAGTATTTATACAAAGAACAAGGCAACGGCTATGTGTTTATGGACAATGAAAATTTTGAGCAGGTTACCCTTGAAGAGGATATGCTAGGCGAATTGCACCATTTTTTACAAGAAGGCACTAGCTACCCTGTTACACAGTTTCAAGGTCAAGTAGTTGGTATCGATTTTCCAAAAACTGTCGATATCAAAGTAACTTCTGCTCCACCTGAAATTAAACGCGCTACAGCCACAAACTCAATGCGCCCAGTAACTCTCGAAAACGGACTTTCAATTAATGCTCCTGGCTTTATCAAAGAAGGCGATGTGATTCGTATAAATACAGAAACAATCGAGTATTTAGAAAGGGTCTAACCATGTCTGAACCCGAAAATAAAGACCATAAAGCTCAGGTTCATATCGATATTTCTGAAGAACAAGAACGTGGGGCTTATTCAAATTTGGTGATTTTAAACTATAACCAAGAAGAGTTTGTGCTTGATTTTGCCTTTTTACAGCCACAAGCTCCCAAAGGAAAAATTTTGGCAAGAACCATTCTTTCACCCAGAAACGCTAAGCGTTTTTCAGCCTTACTTGAAACCCACATTAAAAGTTATGAAGAGAAATTTGGACCTATTTCAGAAGGCCCTGAAAATCCTCAGGTAAAATTTAGCGTTAACTAGGTGTCTGAAACAGATCTGTTTTTTTTAAACAAAGCCTACCAAGAAGCCTTAAAAGCCTATGAATTAGGGGAAGTACCGATTGGGGCCGTTGTTGTAAGTAACAATGAGATAATTAGCTCAGGTCACAATTTAAAAGAAACCAGTCAAAGCCCCTGTGCTCACGCCGAACTTTTGGCCCTGCAAAAAGCTTCGGAAAAAACTGGGTCTTGGCGACTAGAGTCAATGACTTTGTATTCAACACTTGAGCCTTGTCCGATGTGTGCAGGGGTTTTATTACAATCACGCATTAAACGACTTGTATTTGGAGCCCACGATTTAAAGTGGGGAGGGGTTGTTACAAAGGTCAAGTTATTAGAACCTAATTTGTTTAATCACAATATTGAAGTCATGTATCACGAATTTGAACCTGGAATACGTCTACTGAAACAATTTTTTAAAACATTAAGAGAATTATGATTTGGCAACCTTATGCTCCAACTTCATTTGTTTCGGATAATCTATTTATTACAAAAGCTAAAGGTGTTTATCTTTATCCCAAAGAAGGGCCACCTTTAATAGATGCCATTTCTTCTTGGTGGTCGGTTATTCACGGGTACAACCATCCCAAACTTAATCAAGCCATTCAAAAACAATTAAAGCAGTTTTCTCATATCATGTTTGGTGGACTTACGCATGAGCCAGCAGAAACCTTGGCTAAAAAACTCGTTGAAATTACCCCTCAATCTCTTCAACATGTATTTTTTTCAGACAGCGGTTCAGTAGGTGTTGAGGTTGCTTTAAAAATGAGCATACAATATTGGCAACTTAAAAAGAAACCTCAAAAAACAAAATTTATAACCTTTAAAAATGCCTATCATGGTGATACTTTTGGGGCTATGTCGGTTTGCGATCCTATCGACAGCATGCATCACTTGTTTACCCCGTTCTTATTTAAGTCACTTTTGTGTGAATCGCCAGCTCAACTTCCTTTAGATCAATGGACACTAAAGTTAAAACAATTGCTCGAAACGAATCAGCATGAATGTGCCAGCCTTATTTTAGAGCCCTTAGTACAATGTGCAGGAGGTATGAAAGTGTATTCAGCTGAGTATTTAAAGGTTGCACGACAATTGTGTACTCAATTTAACGTTTTATTGATTTTAGATGAAATTGCTACTGGTTTTGGACGAACGGGCACACTATTTGCCTGTGAACAAGCACACATTTCACCCGATATACTTGTACTTGGAAAAGGATTAACCGGTGGCTATTTGCCCTTAGCCGCTACACTAACAAACTCTGAAATTTTTAACACATTCACCAACTATCCTTTTATGCACGGTCCAACCTTCATGGCGAATGCTTTAGCGTGTTCAGTTGCTCTTGCTAGTATCAATCTTTTTGTACAAACAAATTGTTTAGAAAAAATTAAAAAAATAGAATTTGAACTTAAAACTGAATTTGGGAAAATTAACTCTGAAGATATAGCCAGAATTGAAGTAAAGGGAGCCATTGGAATAATAGAGGTAAAAGAAGAAAAATTTCTACAAGGAATACAAAAAGAAGCGATTAAAAACGGAATCTGGTTAAGGCCTTTTGGAAAAATAGTGTACACAATGCCTGCTTATAGCATAAAAGAAAAAGAAATAAAAAAAATAACAAACTTTCTAACCCAATGGTTTAAATAAAGTTTTTATTGCTCAAGTTGCTGTTGAACTTGCTGACCTAAGTCTACTTTTTGCTGTTGTTCTCTTTGTTCTTTGATGTTGTTATCCATTTGCATTTGAGATGCATTATTCCAAAAATTTCCAAAGATTTTTTCTGTCAAAGTAGATTGTTGAACCCCATTATCATCTTCCATAATAGAACCTCCCAACAAATAAGTCTTCTTAATATACTATACCCTTTGTTATAGTTTTTAAACACTGTATATATTTTGGAGGACTATTGTGCATCATACTATTAAACGAAGAAATACCCCTCAAGTAACCATTGGCGGCGTAACCATGGGCAGCGATTCTCCGGTACGTATTCAATCAATGACCAATACTCCAACGTCTGATATCAAAGCTACTCTTACACAAGTAAAAGAACTTATTAACGCAGGATCAGAATTAGTGAGACTAACAGTAAATGATTTTGAAGCTGCAGATGCTATCCCAGAAATTATAAAACAACTATCTGATCAAGGATTCGATACCCCCATAATAGGTGATTTTCATTATAATGGGCATGTATTGCTATCAAAGTACCCTAAAGCGGCGGCCTTATTAGCCAAGTATCGCATTAATCCTGGCAACGTAGGTAAAGGCAAAACCCGAGATGACAACTTTGCAACACTTATAAAAATTGCCCTAGATAACAATAAACCGGTCCGCATTGGGGTCAACTGGGGATCTTTGGATCAAGATATTTTTACAGATCTGATGAATACAAACGCCAAACGAAAAACTCCAAAGTCATTCAAAGAAGTAGTGTATGACGCCATGTTAAAAAGTGCCATAAACAGCGCCGAATATGCACAAAAACTAGGTATGCCAAAAGATAAAATTGTACTTAGTGTGAAAATGTCAGAGCTTCAAGACATGGTATCTGTTTACGAACAATTAGCTAAAAAAAGTGATTATGTACTTCACCTGGGGCTAACCGAGGCTGGATCAAGTCTTAAAGGCACGGTTTCAAGTGCAGCTGCATTAGCTATTTTATTGCAAAAAGGAATAGGGGACACGATACGTATTTCGTTAACCCCTGAACCCAATGTTAGCCGTGATTTAGAGGTTAAAGCGTGTAAAAATTTATTACAATCTCTAGGATTACGCTATTTTATGCCCAGTGTTACCAGTTGCCCAGGTTGTGGACGAACCAATTCAGACAAATTTATTTATTTAGCAAAAGATATTACTGAGTATATCGAGAAAAAAATGCCAGAATGGAAAAAAAATTATTTAGGCGTTGAAATGTTGACTATAGCAGTTATGGGTTGCGTAGTGAATGGCCCTGGTGAAAGCAAATATGCAAACATTGGTATTAGTTTGCCTGGCAGCTCTGAAAAACCCTCTATACCAGTGTATAAAGACGGAGAACTATTTAAAACCTTTAAAGGCGACTCCAAAACAATCAAAGAAGACTTTATAGAATTGGTAGAAACCTATATAAAAGAAAAATACAGTTAAATTAAGCCCTAGGAGGCTCTTCCATAATCGTCAGATACTCTAACGATGTCATCTTCTCCAAAATAGCTCCCACGTTGAATTTCTATAAAAATAAGTGGAGTAACAGTTTCATTCGCTATTCGATGAAAACTTTCTTTAGGTATATGAATAATACCGCCTTCATTTAATGTATGAACGACGTCATTTAGCGTAATAGTAGCCTGACCCTGAACGATAGTCCAAACTTCTTCACGTTTAAAGTGTTTTTGATAGCTTAAGCGTCCATTAGGATTTACTATAATTTGTTTAACCTTACAGTAGTCTGTTTCTAAAAGAATTTCCCAGCTTCCCCAAGGTGTGGTTTGTAGTTGTTTCATGCTAAAACTATAGCGGATGCCCCACTTCAGGTCAAATTTTTACTAATTTTTACATAATATAAATTATGCGACATCTTATTTGGCTTTATTTTTTTGGGTTTAATTTGTACTATAAATTGGCATTATCATGAATATGACACTCTTAATCATCTATTTTACAATATTTATATTTCAATCCATTCTGTTTTACAGAGTTTTAAAATCTATTTTAAAGAAAAATGCAGAAGAAAAACAAAACATTCAAAATGAATTTAACGATAAATTAGGTAGTTTTATAAAGGATTTCGAGCAAAAAAAACAAAAGCTTGAACGAGAATATTTAGATAAAACACACCTTAAATCAACACAAAATTTAGAGCATTCTGTACAATTAAATAAAAACTGGCTAGGCGTTTTAAGCCATTTATCTTCAGAAAATCCTACCTTATATTTATTTAATTCAAGCAATGAATTTACACTAGACTCCCAAGAAGAACTTATCAAAATTGTAGACCAATTACGACAAAAAAATGTAGCTTTTAAAATTTTAGTTCAAGAGAATCAAACAAAAATTGCTACAGGAGATCCTTTATTTGTATATCCTAAACAACATCAATATCCCTTAAAATTCCCCGCTTACTTCTTTAACTCAAACTAACTATCTATGAATGACGCACCCTTTCTAGAGCATTTAAAAGAGTTTCGCAGAAGAGTTTTTTGGTGCTTTGCATTTTCGGCCCTGTTTGGATGTATAGGTTATTACTTTTACGATACCTTTATAGAAGTTATGACAGCCCCCATTTTACATATTCAGGGGCAAATAAAGCCTATACTCGTTATTTCTAACTTGTTTGAAGGGTTTACAACCCGTTTTAAATACTCACTTATTTTAGGCTGCATTATGTCTATACCTGTTTATCTTTATCACATCATTCGCTTTTTATTGCCAGCACTTACGAAACGTGAAAGAAATATTGTTTTTGCAGCCGTTGGCTCTAGTGCGTTCTTATCCATTTTAGGCTTTTATTTGTGTTATTTTTACCTAATCCCCTACTCTGTTAACTTTTTAAGTAGCGAAGGATTTGTTCCCAATCATGTTTCGTTAATGCTTCAATTTTCACAAAGCTTAGACCATATGTTTAATTTTTTACTGTACACAGTTATTACTTTTCAGTTTCCAATTTTGCTTGAAATTTTAATGTACCTAAACATTATCTCTCGAAAAACACTGCTAAAATCAACTCGTTTTGTGGTCGTTATTATTTTCGTAATAGCGGCTATTATTACGCCTCCCGATGTTATTTCACAGTGCATGGTGGCTGGTGTATTACTTGGATTATTTGGCCTTACTTTATTAGTAGCCTATATATTTCGATTTGGAGAAGGAAACTAATGTTTGGACTAAGTGGCTCTGAAATTTTAGTCATTTTTGTAATTTTAATTTTGTTTGTAAGGCCTGAAGATTTACCCACAATAGTTCACCACCTTGGCAAAATTTACGGACAAGTCATGCGAATGTACTACACGTTTCTTGATGAAATTAAAAGTCTAGAAAAATGAAGTATACTGTTTTTATTGAAAATCTTGAGGTAAAAGCTCATATTGGAATTACTAAAGAAGAACAAGCCGTTTTACAACCCTTACTTATTTCTACTTATCTTGAACTAAGCTCAAATGCTGTATCCTATACCGACTCTGTACACGATACTGTGGATTATTGTTGGGTAAAAACCTGTATTGAAGACTGCATAAAAAAAACAAAACCCAACACTTTAGAATATGTTGGGTTTATTATTGGATCTACTCTCTTAGAAGAAAATAAACTAATTCACTCTTTACAATTAAAAATTACTAAACCTAATGCAGTACCCAGTTGCAGTTGCGGCATACAACTGCAACTTAATAGGTAGTTTACCACTCTAAGGTTCCTGTTTGATATTCTTTTACACGTCCTTCAAAGAAGTTAACTTCAATCATATTGCCTTGAGTTAGCTCATCAATCCATGGGTAAGGATTTACACTGTTCCAAACTTTAGGCAATCCGATAGCTTGCAACCTGCAATCGCCAACAAATTGAATATATTCCTTAATACTTTCAGGTGTTAAACCTAAAATACCATCTCCAATACACGAGATTCCCCATTCATATTCCATTTGAACTGCACTTTTCACATTTTCAGAAATTAAATTTTGAAGCTCAGGGGTCCATAATTCAGGCTGTTCATCTTTAATAGTATTAATGATGTTTACAAATAAAGCCACGTGTAAATCTTCATCTCTATTAATAAACTGAATCATTTCTTTGCTGCCAGGCATTTTGTTGTTTCGGCCAAAATTATAGAAGATAATAAACGCACTATAGAAGAAAATTCCCTCTAAAATGAGGTTGGTTGTACAAGCTTCTAAAAACAACTGATCACTTTCAAAAGTACCCGTTTTAAAGCCTAAAGTCGCAATTTTAGACACCGATTTTAATACGGTTTGATTTTTATAATAAAGACTTTTATCTTTTCTATACAAACCATAAACATCTTCTGGGTTAAACGATAAGGCTTCAATCATGCATGAATATGAGTCTACGTGCAAAGCCTCTTCATAAATTTGCCTTGCAATTGCTAAACAAATTTCAGGGCTGGTAATATGTGGTTTAATCAATTCAGATAATGTTTTTGTAAGTAAACCATCTAAATTTGAAGCAAAGGCCAAAGCTCTTAAAAAAGCGCGCTTTTCATTTTCAGTAAGCTTGTTGTTTACCCATTGCTCATAATCGGTTTGAAAAGGAATTTCTTCAGCAACCCAGTTGTTCCGTTGCATTTTTTTAAAAATATCTCTGGCCCAAGGATGTTTTAAAGGGCTTGCTTGCATTAACCCATCATCAAAACCATTAATAACACGGCGTTTATTAATAATTTCTTCGTTAGTCATTTCATTGCCTTGAAAATCATCTTGAAACAGACGTTCATTTACACTCATTAGTCAAATCTCCTTTATAAATCTTTCATTTTTTACTGGCAGGCTTCACAATCCGGATCACTTATTAAACAAGCTTTTACCTCTACTTGCTCCTCAACTTGTTTTTCTGCAATAGGCGCTTGAACAACAACTTCAGAAACACTTGCTTTTGTTACTTGAGATGCTCCCAATGTTCTTAAGTAATAAGTGGTTTTTAAGCCAGCTTCCCATGCCAACATATACACTTCAGACAAATCTTTACCGCTGGTTGTTTTCATGAAAACGTTGGTTGAAGCAGACTGATCAATCCATTTTGACCGTCTAGCAGCTGCATTAATTAACCAATGCATGTCAATTTCAAAAATTTCTTTATATTTTTCTCTGATAGATTGA